>WNGA01000084.1_pt1 | contig 112489 bp, 99 predicted proteins | sample 5400061 | NCBI WGS metagenome assembly WNGA01 (sample SAMN13153366, study PRJNA577476) | soil metagenome | isolation source: 100 cm soil or saprolite under grassland replicate 2 | place: USA:California | collected 2016-06-15 | reverse complement strand
ACTGCGTCTCCCAGTCGGTCTCCTGTCCGGCCAAAGGTCGCTCTGCGGTCGATGCCGAAGGCTGAGGCGACGGGCTGGCTAAGAGCGTGTCTCACGTGATGCCGGCTTGACCTGTGGTAGATCAAGTCCACTGTGGATGAACGTTTGGTACGCGAGTGGGCGCCCGACGAGCTGTGGGAACTCGCGCAGCCGCTGATCCCGGCTCAGCGGCGCCGCCCGCAGGGCGGCGGCACGGCGATGATCGAAGCGCGGGCGGTGCTTGCCGCGATCGTGTACGTGCTGCGCACCGGGTGCGCCTGGCGGCATCTCCCACCCGGGTTCGGGGTGTCCAAGGCGACCGCGCACCGGCGGTTCATCGCATGGACCAAGGCCGGGCTATGGCGGCGGCTGCACACCGCGACGCTGGACCGGCTCGGCGCCGCCGGCCTGGTGGACTGGTCCCGTGCGGTCGCGGACGGCGCGTACGTGCGGGCGAAAAGGGGGGTGAACTGACCGGACGTTCTCCTGTGGACCGGGGCAAGCCGGGCAGCAAGATCCACGCACTGTGCGACCGGGCAGGGCTGCCCCTGGCCGTGGCGGTCTCGGCCGCGAACACCCACGACAGCCTCTGCCTGGAACCCCTCCTGCAGGCCGTACCCGCGATCCGGTCCCGCCGCGGACCCCGCCGCCGACGCCCGACCAAGCTGCACCTGGACAAAGGCTACGACTACCCCCACATCCGCACCCTGCTCCGCCGCCGCGGCATCACCCCACGCGTGGCCCGCCGCGGCATCGAATCCTCCGAACGCCTCGGCCGGCACCGCTGGGTCATCGAACGCACCATCGCCTGGTTCACCGGCTACCGGCGCCTGACCATCCGCTACGAACGCTCAGCGAAACACTTCGCCGCGTTCCTCACCCTCGCCGCCGCGCTGACCTGCCACAACCGCTACCTCAAACTCACCACGTGAGACACGCTCTAAGCGCGCGCTTGACGCGGCCAGCCTGCTGTATGAATGGGGACTGGAAGCGCAGGCGGTCGCGATGACGATGTGGAAGCACGAGATCGCGCAACCGCTCGGAATTTGTCAAGCCTGTGGCCGGCTCGCGGCTCGCGACCTACCGCGGTTCGGTCCACGGTGCCTGATCGCCGTCGAGCAATGGGACCGCGCAGTTGCTGCCATCCGGCGGCTCCTCACACCACCGTTGGACAACGGCGGGAACCGAGGACGGGTGGTCGGCCGGGTACACGTACCCACGAAAGGGGCGTGAGGTGGCAGCACGGTATGCCGTCGTGATCACCAGGATTCGCGATGAGCTGCCTCGCAGTGAGCGGGTGCGGCCGGAGGCCGTGCTCTGCCGGTGCGAATTCGACGACCGCGAGATCGCACTCTGGACGGCTCGCGAGTGGACTGCCTCCCGGACTGGTCAGGAACGCATCAAGACGATCGTCTCGGAGCGACATGACGACGGGCCGGCTGGGGCGTCCCGGACTGGTAGCTCCGGTCGCCTCCGTCAACCGGAGCCGCTGACCCGCCCAATCCGACGTCATTGATTCGGCTGCTCGCCGCCGGCCTGCAGGGTGTCGAGGATCTGCTGGCCGTACCGGGCGAGCTTGGTGTCGCCGACGCCGTTGACGCTGCTCAGGGCGGTCAAGGTCGCGGGGAGCTCTGTGGCGATGGCGCGCAGCGTGGCGTCGTGGAAGATCACGTACGCGGGCACGCCCTGCTCCTTGGCGACGCCGGCCCGCCAGGCACGGAGTCGCTCGAAGATCGGCGCCGCCTCGGCGGGCAGCTCGACGGGCGTGGCCCGCCTGGAGGACTTCGGCGCCTTGGGGGCGCGCTTGGGTTCGCGCCGCAGCCGTACCTCGCGGCGGCCGCCGAGGACGTCGCCGCTGGTGTCGGTGAGCACCAGGGTGCCGTAGTCGCCTTCGACACCGAGCAGGCGCTGCGCCAGCAGTTGGCGTACCACGCCCCGCCATTCGCTCTCGTCGAGCTCGTCGCCGACGCCGAACACGGTCAACTCGTGGTGGTCGTGCTGGGTGACCTTGGGGGTCTTCTTGCCGAGCAGGATGTCGACGACCTGACCGGCGCCGAACTTCTGGCCGCGCTCGCGCTTGAGCCGCAGCACCGTGGACAGCAGCTTCTGGGCCGGGACCGTGCCGTCCCACGACTCGGGCGGCGACAGGCAGGTGTCGCAGTTGCCGCAGGCGGAGCTGCCCTGGCCGAAGTACGCCAGCAGCTGCGTCCTGCGACACTCGACCGTCTCGCAGAGCGCCAGCATGGCGTCGAGGTGGCCGGCCTGGCGGCGCTGATGAGCGGCGTCCCCCTCGGAGTTCTCGATCAACTTGCGCTGCTGCACCACGTCGGCCAGCCCGTACGCCAGCCACGCCGTCGCGGGCAGCCCGTCGCGCCCCGCACGGCCGGTCTCCTGGTAGTAGCCCTCGACCGACTTCGGCAGGTCGAGGTGCGCGACGAACCGTACGTCCGGCTTGTCGATGCCCATCCCGAACGCGATCGTGGCGACCATCACCGCACCGTCCTCGCGCAGGAACCGGGCCTGGTGCGCGGCGCGGGTGCCCGCGTCCAACCCCGCGTGGTACGGCAACGCGTCGATCCCCTGCTCCACCAAGTATCCCGCGACCTTCTCCACCGAGGCCCGGGACAGGCAGTAGACGATGCCGGAGTGCCCGGCGTGCTCCGTACGCAACAGGTCGATCAGTTGGCGCCTCGGCTCCTGCTTCGGCGCGATCCGGTACTGGATGTTCGGTCGGTCGAAGCTGGCCACGAAGTGGCGGGCCTCGGTCAACTGCAGCCGATGCGCGATCTCCGTACGGGTGGCCTGCGTGGCCGTCGCCGTCAACGCGATCCGCGGTACGTCCGGCCACCGCTCGTGCAGCACGGACAGTGCCAGGTAGTCGGGCCGGAAGTCGTGCCCCCACTGGGCCACGCAGTGCGCCTCGTCGATCGCGAACAGCGACACCGTCCCCCGGTCGAGCAGCCGCAGGGTCGACTCCATGCCGAGTCGCTCCGGTGCCAGGTAGAGCAGATCCAGCTCACCGGCCAGGAACTCCGCCTCGACCGTACGGCGCTGGTCCGGGTCCTGCGTGGAGTTGAGAAACCCGGCCCGTACGCCGAGCGCCCGCAACGCGTCGACCTGGTCCTGCATCAGCGCGATCAGGGGCGAGACCACGACGCCGACGCCGGGGCGTACCAGCGCGGGGATCTGGTAACACAGCGACTTGCCGGCACCGGTGGGCATCAGGACCAGTGCGTCGCCACCACCGGTGACGTGGTCGATGACCGCCTGCTGCTCGCCGCGGAAAGCGTCGTACCCGAAGATCCGGTGCAACACCTGCAGCGGCTCGCTCACCGGATGCTCCAACTCCATAGCCCGTGAGAGTAGTGCGCTCCCGCCGCGGCAACCGACTCCGCGCCGACCATTGGACAGCAATCCTGACCATCGCCGCCAGGAAGTCGGGATAGCCGTCCCATGCCGCCTTGCCGGCGCTCAGCCGAGGCGGCGACGGACTGTTTCGTGCACGTCGTCGGGCAGCTGCGGGGCTTTCAGCAGGCGGGGCAGCAGACTCGGCTCGGTGGTGAGCGCGCGGAACACCTCGCTGATCGTGACGCCGTGGTCGGGTCGGTGCACCACCTCGATCGGGTCACCGGCCCCCAACTCGCCCTCCTCGAGGACCCGCAGGTAGGTCCCGGAGTGGGCCCGAGCGGTGAACCGCTTGATCAGGTCCTTCACGTCCCAGAAGCCGGCGAACACCCGGCACGGGATCCGTGGCACCGACGCCTCCAGCAGCGCGCCGCCGACCCGCCACCGCTCACCCACCACCACCGCGGTGAGGTCGATGCCTTCGGTGGAGAGGTTCTCGCCGAACCGGCCGGGTGGCAGGTCACGGTCCAGCTCCGCCGCCCACCACGCGGCGTCTTCGCGGGCGTACGCGTACACCGCCTGGTCCACGCCGCCGTGGTGGCGGGTGTCGACCACGGAGTCGCCTTCGATGCCGAGCCGGTGCGCTTTGACCCGCTCGGTGGTGGGCCGCTTGTCGATGCCCGTACGGCCCATGTCGCCGGTCCACGCACCGGTCCGTACCACAGCGAGGTTCACCGACACGATGTGCGCAGACGTCATACGCCGACCCTAACCAGCGCGGTGGTCGCGGTGGCTGCGGGTGTATTCGTCGCGGCGCCAGAACATCGCGGCGCCCATCTCGGCGATGCCGATCCAGGAGTGAGGCCGGAGGGCCATCCACGCCGCCATGCCGATCGTCATGGTGGTCGCCATCGCGAGCGACCTGGGCACCGGGCGCTCGAGCAGATCTCCGGAGGGCGGGGACTGGTCGTCGGGGAAGCTACGTGGGCGAACGACTCAGCAGGGCGGCGGCGTCGCGTACCACCGCGTCCATGTTGGGGAACGCGAGCGGAGGCGGCTCGGCCAGCCGGAACCACCGGACCTCCGACATCTCGGCCGGCGCCGGGGTCGGCTCGCCGCCGACGATCTCCGCCAGGTAGTACGCGTCCAGCACCGGGATCGTCTCGTCCTGGAACCGGTACTCGCCGACGTACAGGCCGACCAGCGGGCCGAGCCGTACGTCGATCCCGACCTCCTCGCGGGCCTCCCGTACGGCGGCGTCGGCCGGGTGCTCCCAGCCGTCGCAGAAGCCGCCGGGCAGGTCCCACATGCCGAGGCTGGGCTCGTGCGCCCGCCGCGCGGCGAGGAACTCGGTGCCGTCTCGGACCACCACCACGCCGCCGCACGGGCGGGCGTTGACGTACCGGCGGTAGCCACAGGCGTCGCACCGGACCGGCGGCGGACCCGCCAGCGCCGCGCCGCAGCGGGGACAGTAGTGCGACACGGTCGCTCCTTCAGCTACTTCGCCTTGCCGGAGGGCTCGCTGTCCGATGTGGACAGCGCGGCGATGAAGGCCTCCTGGGGCACCTCCACCCGGCCGACCATCTTCATCCGCCGCTTGCCTTCCTTCTGCTTCTCCAACAGCTTCCGCTTCCGCGTGATGTCGCCGCCGTAGCACTTGGCGAGTACGTCCTTGCGGATCGCCCGGATGTTCTCCCGCGCGATCACCCGGGACCCGATCGCCGCCTGGATCGGCACCTCGTACTGCTGCCTGGGGATCAGCTTGCGCAGTTTCTGGGTCATCGAGACCCCGTAGCCGTACGCCTTCTCCTTGTGCACGATCGCGGAGAACGCGTCCACCTGCTCGCCCTGCAGCAGGATGTCGACCTTCACCAGGTCCGCGGCCTGCTCCCCCGACGGCTCGTAGTCCAAGGACGCATATCCCTTGGTACGCGACTTCAGCTGGTCGAAGAAGTCGTAGATGATCTCGGCGAGCGGCAGCGTGTACCGCAGCTCGACCCGGTCCTGCGACAGGTAGTCCATCCCGAGCAGGGTGCCGCGGCGGCCCTGGCAGATCTCCATCACCGCCCCGACGTAGTCGTTCGGGATCAGCACGGTGGCCCTGACGACCGGCTCGTACACCGCGGCGATCTTCCCCGTGGGGTACTCGCTGGGGTTGGTCACGGTGTACTCGCTGCCGTCCTCCATCTCCACCCGGTAGACCACGTTGGGGGCGGTGGAGATCAGGTCGAGGTCGAACTCGCGCTCCAGGCGTTCCCGGATGATCTCCAGGTGCAGCAGGCCGAGGAAGCCGCAGCGGAATCCGAAGCCGAGCGCCGCACTCGTCTCGGGCTCATAGACCAGCGCCGCGTCGTTGAGCTTCAGCCGGTCCAGCGCGTCCCGCAGGTCCGGGTAGTCGGACCCGTCGATCGGGTACAGGCCCGAGTAGACCATCGGCTTCGGGTCCTTGTAGCCCGGCAGCGCCTTCTTGGCCGGCTTCGCCGCGATGGTCACCGTGTCACCGACCTTGGACTGACGTACGTCCTTCACGCCGGTCATCAGGTAGCCCACCTCGCCGACGCCGAGCCCCGGAGGCGACTTCTTCGGCTCCGGGGAGATCACGCCGATCTCCAACAGCTCGTGGATCGCCCCGGTGGACATCATCTTGATCCGGTCCCGGGACGAGATGTGCCCGTCGATCACCCGGACGTAGGTCACCACGCCGCGGTAGACGTCGTACACCGAATCGAAGATCATCGCCCGGGCCGGGGCGTCCGCGTCGCCCACCGGGCCCTGGAACTGCCGGACGATCTCGTCCAACAGGTGAGCCACCCCCTCGCCGGTCTTGCCTGAGACCCGGAGGCAGTCCTGCGGGTCACAACCGATCAGATGGGCCAGCTCTTCCGCGTACCTCTCCGGCTGTGCCGCCGGAAGATCGATCTTGTTGAGTACGGGGATGACGTGCAGATCGTTCTCCAGCGCCATGTACAGGTTGGCCAGGGTCTGCGCCTCGATCCCCTGCGCCGCGTCCACCAGCAGCACCGCGCCCTCACACGCGGCCAGGCTGCGGCTCACCTCGTAGCTGAAGTCGACGTGGCCCGGGGTGTCGATCATGTTGAGGACGAAGGCGGTGTCGCGGAGATCGCCTTCCCGGACGGTCCACGGCATGCGTACCGCCTGGGACTTGATCGTGATGCCGCGCTCCCGCTCGATGTCCATCCGGTCGAGATACTGGGCGCGCATCTGGCGTCCCTCGACCACCCCGGTGAGCTGCAGCATCCGGTCGGCGAGCGTGGACTTGCCGTGGTCGATGTGCGCGATGATGCAGAAGTTCCGGATCCGCTCCGGGTCGGTCGCGCCAGGGTCGAGCATCGGTGCCACGGTCGTCCGTTCCTGTGTCCTGGGGTACGCCGGCGGCGGCCGGCCGCATCAATGGTTCCATGCCGGCCCCCGGTAGCCGCTATCCGGCCGGCAGCCACGCCGGTTTGGGCCGGCCGCACCGCGCCTGGTAACCTCGTACGTCGCGTGTGTCGGCGTGAGGTCGATGCGTGCACGCAGACCGAATCCAACCCAGAAGACCCGAGGCTGTCGCGTGGCGAACATCAAGTCCCAGATCAAGCGGAACCGCCAGAACGAGAAGCGGCGGCTGCGCAACAAGTCGGTCAAGTCTTCCCTGAAGACGGCCGTGCGCAAGTTCCGCGAGACGGTCGAGGCGGGCGACGCGGAGCAGGCCAGCGCACTGATGCGGGAGGCGTCGCGTCAGCTCGACAAGGCGGCGAGCAAGGGCGTCATCCACAAGAACCAGGCGGCGAACCGCAAGTCCGCGATCGCCCACCAGTTCACCAGGCTCACCGCTTCCTGACCCCCGCCCGCGTACCGGTCGTACGCGGATGCGAAACGTACTAGCGCCGTACCCGACCGGGCACGGCGCTAGTTTCATGCTGGCACCCGGTCTCCGCGTTGGCTCCGGGTCTGCGGCAGCTCCGGGTCTGTGGCAGCTCCGGGTCTGTGGCCGCTCAGGATCCGTGGCCGCTCAGGATCCGTGGCCGCTCAGGGTGTGGAGCCGCTCAGTGGCGGCGACGATTTGATCCTGCGCCGGATCTGACCGACCACGTGGGGTGGGTGGGCTCGTCGGCGGCTGGCTGGTCGGCGGCTTGCTCGGGTGCGGCTTCGGTCGCCGTCGGATCAACGGTGGCCTGCGTGTCACGGGTGCCGCTGGTGTCGACCGGCCCGCCGTCCGAGTCCTCGTCTTCCTCGTCACCGACCTCGGTCGGGGCGTACCGCTCGCCGCCCACCTCGACCCGACCCTCGCCGTCGGGCGGTGCGATGTCCACGGCCGGTGCCGCTTCGCGGGCGGCGCCCCGAGTGTCGGGCTGGCCAGTCTCGGACTCCTCGGTTCCGGACTCCCCGGTGTTGAGCTGTCCAGTTCTGGGCTCTGTGGCGTGGGGCTCGTCAGCCTCGGCGTCGGCGACTTCTGGCTGGCTGGCTTCAGGCTGGTCGGCTTCAGGCTGGTCGGCTCCAGCCCCGGCGGCTAGGGGTCCGGCGGCTTCAACCCCGGCGGCTTGGGGTCCGGCGGCTTCGCGGCCGGCCGTTTCGGCCTCGGCAGCCTCGGAGGCGGCGTCAGCTTCGGGGGCGTCGACCTCGGACGCAGCGTGCCTGGCGGTGTCAGCCTGTGCGCTGGAGACGGGCAGGACGGCGCCGACTTCCTCGGCCGGCTCCGACACGTCGCTCGTAGCGTCTCGCTCGGCCTCGTTCAGCGCTGCCGGCGCCTCGCTCGCCCGTCGACGCACGTCCCGATCTTCGTCCTCGTCCCCGTGTTCGGCTACTCCGTGTCTGGCTGCCTCATCGTGCCCGGCCGCGTCGTACTCGACTGCCTCGTCGTGCTCGGCCGCTTCGTACACGGCGGCTTCGTCGTGCTCGGCGGCTTCGTCGTACTCAGCTTCGTTCTGGGAGGTGGGTTCGTCGCGGTCGGCGGCGTCGTCGTACTCGGCTTCGTTCTGGGAGGTGGGTTCGTCGCGGTCGGCGGCGTCGGCCCGGTCTCGGCGGGATATCTCGCGGTCCCCGTCGGTCGTGGACCAGTAGCGGACCAAGTCGTCGTCCGCGGACTCGGCCTCTTCCCGCTCGGCAACCAGCTGAACCGGCGTACTCAACGGCGCGGCGACCGCCCCGGCGATCACGTCGTTGAGCTTCACCATCGCGGCGACGGCCAGCACCAACACCGGGATGATCCACCACGGCGCCAGCTCGGCGAGGGCCAGCAGCAGACCGACGGCGAGGGTGCCTTCCAGGAAGAGGAAGCAGAGCACGCTGCCCGGGTGGATGTACTTCAGGCGCAGCGCCCGCGCGTACATCGGTCGGGGATCACGCTTCCCGGTTGCCTTACGAGCGCTCATCCATCACCCCAGGGACCTGCGGATTCACCGGTCGTCGCGAGCCGATTCGCGGGCGCGTGCCACTGCCAGCACGGCGCGCTCCAACGCGTACCCACGATCGTCGGAACCACCCTTGACGGCGGCGTTGACCTCGGCGGCGGCGTGCATCGCGTCGGCGAGACCGCGGGCGGTCCAACCCCGCGCGGTCCGCTGCGCCTTCTCCACCTTCCAGGCCGGCATGCCGAGACTGGAAGCCAGGTGGTACGGGTTCCCCCGCCCCGCACTCGCCACCCGGGCCACCGTCCGTACGCCGTCGGCCAGCGCATCGGCGATCGGCACCGGGTCGACGCCGATCGCGAGCGCCCAGCGCAGTGACTCCAGAGCGGCCGGCACGTCTCCGATTACGGCCGCGTCCGCGACGGTGAATCCGGTGACCTCGGCGCGGCCGCGGTAGTACCGGTTGATCGTCTCCACCGTGAGCCGGCTGCCGGTGTCCGCGATCAACTGGGCGCACGCCGCCGCCAGCTCCCGCAGGTCGGAGCCGACCGCACTCACCAGCGCCTCCGCGGCGGCCTCGGGGCACCGGCCGCCGAGCCGGCGTACCTCATCGACCACGAACCCGACCCGCTCCTTGTGCCGGGTGATCCGCGCCGCCGACACCACTTCGGCGCCCGCCTGCCGCAGCCCGTCCGCGAGTGCCTTCCCCTTGCCGGCACCGGCGTGTACGACGACCAGGCAGACGTCCTCGGCCGGGTCCGCGGCGTACGCCAGAAGCGCTTCCGCCATCGGCTTCTTCACGTCCTGGGCGTTGCGGATCACGTTCACGCGACAACCGCCGAACAACGACGGACTCACCATGTCGATGAGCTCTCCGCTGGTCAGCTCGCGGCCCTCGTACTCCCGTACGTCGGCGTGCGGGTCGGCGGCCCGAGCCGTCGTGGCGGCCTGGCCGATGGCACGGGAAACGAGCAGGTCCTCGTCGCCGAGCACCAGCCTGACCGGCGGAAGAGAATCACTCACGCCCGCCATCGTCGCACGCCCGCCCGCCGGGCGTACGGTCCCGCAGCCGCCCGAACGGGTGGCGGAGCACGCCTGGTTGGCGGTTGACGGCGTACCGGAGGGTTATCTGGCTCGATCAGAGCGCAATCGCCCGAAAGATCCAATAGGCAGTCTTCCGACGCGGCTAGCACAACCGGGACGTCATCGCAATTTCCTCCACAACTACCCTAGTTATCCACAGAAGCACGGTTCGACAGGTGCGCCCGAGCCGTCGCCGGGCCTAGGTTTCGCCGCGTGTTTCTCGCCCTTTTCGACCACCCCGACACCGACGCGGTACGCCGTCGCCTCGCCCGTCTGTTCGGCGCCTCCGGGTCCCCCGCCTCCGGGTCCCCCGCCTCCGGGTCCCCCGCCACCATGTCCCCCGCCTCCGCTTCCGCCGGCATCGGGTCGCCCGGCATCGGGTCACTTGTCACCGCCTCCCCCGTCGCCGCGTCTCCCGCAACCGGGTCCTCCACCGCAGGAGCCAAAGCACCCGCCACTACGTCACCTGAGCGGCCCACAACACCCGACCTGGCCTTCATGTCACCCAATCGGCCGACCACAGGACGCGATCTCGCCACTGCGCAGCCCGACCTGCCCAACACCCCACCCGACCTGCGCAACGCGCCGCACGACCTGTCCAACGCGCCGCCGGACCTGGCCGCCACGTCACCCGACCTGCCCGAAGCGCCACTCAGGCGCAGCAGTGAGCGACGGATGTCCGCCCCTGGGCCAGACTCGACGACTCTCCGACGCACACCCGGTCCGACTGACTCGACAACCGCCCATCCGAGGGCAGCCGACCCAGTTGCGACCGCGCTCGCGGACGACCCGGACCGGGTCGCACTTACCGACGCCGAGCCCGCGGCAGTGTCGGCACCGGTCGACCTCAGGAGCCGGATTGCGGCCGCGTTCGGCCTGAACGGGGCGAGGCTCGATCCGGGCAGTCCGGGGACAAAGGCGCTCATCGGGCTCGCCACGATCGTGGTGGTCGTCGCCGCCGGCATCGCCTGGTGGTCACAGCCGAGGCCCGAACCGGTCGCCTCGCCACACATCGCCGCACCGACCGCGCATCCCAGCGGCGGCGCCACCGGGGTCGTGGTGGCGGTCGCCGGCAAGGTACGGCATCCCGGCCTGGTCACCTTGCCACCCGGCGCTCGGGTCGCGGACGCCATCAAGGCCGCCGGAGGCCTCCTGCCGGGTACCAAGATCGGTTACCTCAACCTGGCACGGAAGGTCTCCGACGGAGAGCTGATCGTGGTCGGGGCGACGCCCCCACCGGGCGGGGCGGCGGCGGGAGACCCGGCCGTGCCCGGAGCACCCGCCGGCAAGGTCGATCTCAACACCGCGACGCTGCAGCAACTGGACACCCTGCCTGGCGTCGGCCCGGTGCTCGCCCAGCGGATCCTCGACTATCGGAAGGCGCACGGCGGCTTCCGATCGGTGGACGAACTGCGCCAGGTGGACGGCATCGGACCGTCCCGGTACGAGCAGCTCAAGGACCTGGTGTCGGTGTGACGGCAGCCCTCGACCGCTCACCAGCCGCTCGCGCGCCTGGCCGTCCACCGGGCCCGGACCTCCGGCTCGCCGGGCCAGCGGTAGGCGCCTGGCTGTCAGCGCTCTGGGCGCTCTACCTGTCCCCGGGGCAGGCGGCGGCACTCGCGGTGGCTGCCGGGTTGCTCATTGGCATCGTCTGGTACGCCACCCGCCACCGTGGCGACCGTACCGGCGCCGTGGGGATGGTCGTGGTCGGCGTACTGATCGGGGTGCTGAGTGGGGCCGCCTGCACCGCCGCGCGCACCTCCGCTCGGGACGCCGAGCCGGTCGCCGCACTGGTACGGGAACGAACCACCGTACGGGCGGAGCTGGTGGTCACCGACGATCCGCGCAGGTCACGGGCTTCCCGTACCAGAAGCTGGCTCGTCAACGCCCGACTGGTACGCCTCCGCGACGCCGCCGCCGGCAAGGCGTGGCTGACCGTGGACGTAAGGGTGCTGGCGATCAGCGAGGACCCGGTCTGGCGACGCGTGCTCCCGGGCCAACGGGCCAGTGTCACCGGCCGGCTCTCGCCGTCGTTCGGCGGTGACCTCCGGGCCGCGATCCTGTCGGTGTCGGAGGTCGAACTACGGGGGCGACCGCCGCTGGCGCAACGTGCGGCGGGATCGCTGCGGGCCGGTCTGCAACGGGCGTCGCAGCCGTTGCCCGACGATGCCGGAGGACTGCTGCCGGGACTGGCGATCGGGGACGTCAGCCGGATGGACCCGGCCGTCGAGGAGGACTTCCGGGCGACCGGGATGACGCACCTGACCGCGGTCAGCGGGAGCAACGTCGCGATCGTCTGCGCGATCGTGCTGCTGCTCACCGGCTGGTGCCGAGCCGGCCCCCGTACGGCCGCGGCGCTGTCGGTGGCCGCGCTGGTCGGCTTCGTGATCCTGGTACGCCCCTCGCCCAGCGTGCTGCGCGCTGCCGTGATGGGTGGCCTCGCCCTGATGGCGCTCGCCTCGAGCCGACCCCGCGCGGCCGTGCCCGGCCTCGCCGCGACCGTCTACCTGTTGATCGTGATCGACCCGGAGTTGGCGACCGACGCCGGATTCGCGCTGTCGGTGCTGGCCACCGCCGGCCTCCTGCTGCTGGCACCCCGGTGGCGGGACGCGCTGCGGCGGCGTGGCGTGCCACCGGGCGTCGCGGAGTCGATCGCCGTACCGGCCGCCGCGCAGGTCGCCTGTGCTCCGGTGATCGCCGCCATGACCGGTACGGTCAGCCTGAGTTCCGTACCGGCGAATCTGCTCGCCGCGCCGGCCGTGGCACCGGCCACCATCCTGGGCGCGACTGCCGCGACGATCTCCCCACTGTGGCCCGGTGCCGCCGAGTTCCTGGCCTGGCTGGGCGGCTGGCCGGCCCGTTGGCTGGTGTGGGTCGCCCACTGGGGCGCCGGCCTTCCCGGCGGCACCGCCGCCTGGCCGGGCGGTACGTCGGGCGGCCTGTTGCTGGCCGGTGCGCTCGGCGTACTGCTGGTGCTCACCCGGCACCGGCTGGTACGCAAGGTGCTCGCCGTCGCGATCGCCGCCGCGCTCCTCGGAGCCACCGGCGCCCGTACGGCAACCCCAGGCTGGCCACCGCCCGGCTGGATCTTCGTCGCCTGCGACGTGGGCCAGGGTGACGCCCTGGTGCTCAACGTCGGGGCTGGTCAGGGGATCGTGGTCGACACCGGCCCGGCACCGACCTCCGTGGACCGTTGCCTGCGGCGGCTGGACATCGTCGCGATACCCCTGCTGGTCGTCAGCCATTTCCACGCCGACCACGTCGGCGGACTCGCGGGTGCGATCCGCGGCCGGAGCGTTGCCGCCTTCGTGGTGCCGAGGTTCGACGAACCCGTAGCGGGCAGCACCGTCGTCGCCGAGACCGCCGAACGACTCGGCGACCCGCTGCTCCCGGTCGGCGGAGGTTGGCGATACCAGGCGGGCGACGTACGCATCGACGCGCTCGGACCGGACGGCATCGAGGTCGGCACCCGGTCCGACCCGAACAACAATTCGCTGATGCTCAAGGTGACCGCGCCAGGTGTCACGATGCTGCTCGCCGGCGACGCCGAGATCGAGCGACAGGAGGCGCTACTCGCGACCGGGGAGGCGTTGCACGTCGACGTGCTGAAGGTGGCGCATCACGGCTCGGCGTACCAGGATCCGGGGTTTCTGGACGCGGTCGATCCGTCGGTCGCGATCGTGTCGGTCGGCAAGGACAACGAGTACGGGCATCCGAACCTGTCCGTACTGCACCGGCTCACGGTCGAGGGCGCGCGGGTGCTTCGTACCGACCAGGTGGGTGACATCGCGGTCAGCCGTACCGCTGAGGGTCTGGCGGTGACCGTACGGGGCCAGCACCCGGGCGACCATCCCTACGGTCGCCGGTAGACCACCGCGGCGAGCAGGCCAGGTCCAACGTGGGCGCCGACCGCCGCGCCGACCTGTGAGGTGTAGTAGTCGTGCAGCGCCGGCACCTTGCCGCGCAGGTGCTCCATCAGGTCCGCGGCGCGTTGCGGACCGTCGAGGTGGTGCACCGCCAGGTCGACCTCGGCGTCGCCGGCCGCGGCGAGCACGAGCTCCTCCAGGCGCGCCAGTGCCTTGCCGGCCGTACGCACCTTCTCCTTGAGCACCACTTCGCCGTCCGTGACGTGCAGAATCGGCTTGACCGCCAGCGCCGTGCCCAACAGTGCTTCGGCCGCACCGATCCGGCCGCCCCGGCGGAGGAACTCGAGAGTGTCCACATAGAAGTAGATGCTGGTGCCGGAGATCGCCCGCTCGACCGTACGGCACACCTCGTCGACGGAGCCACCGGCCTCGGCCACCTCCGCGCCGGCCAGCACCGGGAAGCCCAGCCCCATCCCGGTCGACCCGGAGTCGATCACGGTCACCTTGCCGTCGAAGCGTTCCGCCGCGACCTTGGCCGCCTCGAAGGTGCCGGACAGCTTCCCGGACATGTGCACCGACACCACGGCCGGGACGCCCTCGCCGAACAGGTCGGCGTACCGGTCGGAGAACTCCTCGGGAGTCGGCCGGGAGGTGGTCACGTCGGCCCGCCGTTCCCGCAGTGCCCGAGCCACGTCGTCCGGGCTGACATCGACTCCTTCGCGCCCGGACACGCCGCCGATCGCCACGTGGATCGGCACCACGTGGATGGCGTACCGGTCCAGCAACCGCTCCGGCAGGTACGCCGTGGAGTCGGTGACAACCGCGACCAGAGCCGAGCTTTGGTGACTCATGGGGGTGATCTCACCACACAGAGGCGCCCAGGCGCCTCCTCCCATTAGCAGGATCACGTCGCCGACGGGTGACCCCCGTCGACAGATCCGGCCGCGCTACCGGGCGTACGCCTCGGCGACCTTGAACGGGGTGCCCTGCTGACAGATGGTCATCATCCCGGGCTCCTCGGTGCCGCGTACCACGACACTGGCACCGGCCTTGACCACGTCCCGGTCGCCCCCGATGAGCGAGTACGTCTTGCCACCCGTACGCAGGATCAGGCATCCCGCCTCGACGCCGGACTCGACCGTTCCGCGTAGCTCCACAGTGCCTTCCTTACCAGTCTTTCCGGACTCGTCCGGGCTCGGCGTGCCCGCCGACGGGGAGGCCGACGAGTGGGCCGACGGCGTCGGACTCCCGGACTCGGCGAGGCGGGCGCCCTTGCCCTCGCCGGGCCCGCATCCCGCCAGCCCACCGAGTACGAGCGCGACCGTCATCGCCACCACGAGGCGTCTCATGACCTGTCAGACGCACTGTCCGCCGATACGGTTCCCACCGGTCTCGCCGGTGGATCGTCCGGGGTGCCCGAAGCCGGTACGCCGACCGGGCCGACATTGTGCGAGTGCAACCGCCAACCCCGTACGGTGCCGCCGCGCAACTCCGACCAGTGGCAGTTGGCGAGCGGGCCGATCGCGCGTACCACCGGCAGCGGCCAGCCCAGCACGGCACCGATCCCCTGCCGGGCCGCCCCGCCGTGTGTCACGACGACAGCGGCGCCGTCGCCGAGCCGGTCGACCAGGTCCAGCATCGCGGCACTCGCCCGCTTCGCCACGTCCTCGGAGTTCTCCAGTCCGCACTCGGGCACGGGGATCCCGTCCTTCCAGTGCTGGAACTCCTCCGGCCAGCGCTCGCCGATCTGCTGGTGGGTGAGGCCCTCCCATTCGCCGTACATCCGCTCCCGGAGCCGGCTGTCGAACTCCACCGGGAGCCCGGTGACGGCGGCGAGCGTCTCGGCTGTCTCGCGGGCACGGCGCAGGTCGCTCGAGATCAACAGATCGACCTGCTCGGCCGCGAGCAACCCGGCCGCTGCGGCCGCCTGGGCCCGGCCGGTGTCATCCAGTGAGGTGTCCTGCTGACCCTGGATCCGGTGCTGCAGATTCCAGGACGTCTGGCCGTGTCGCCAGATGATCAGCCGGGTCACGCCTCGCCGACCTCCGGGCCGGAGCCGGTCGCGCCGCCCGAGCCGACGGCGGCGCCCGCAGGCTGGTCCCGGTCGGTGAACGGAATCTGCGGGCAGTCCTTCCACAGCCGGTCCAGCGAGTAGTACTCGCGCTCCTCGACGTGCTGGACGTGCACCACGAGATCGATGTAGTCCAGCAGCACCCAGCGGCCACCCCGGGCGCCCTCGCGGCGGGCCGGTTTCTCGCCGACCTTGCGCAGCTGCTCCTCGACCTCGTCGACGATCGCGAGCACCTGGCGCTCGTTCGGCGCGGACGCGAGAAGGAAGATGTCGGTGATCACCATCTGGTCTCCGACATCGATGATGCGGATGTCTTCGGCCTTCTTGTCGGCGGCCGCCTGGGCGGCGACCAAAGCGATGTCGCGGGCGTGGTTGGACGCTGGCACCGGGATCCTTCCGTACGGGAACGGCAGGCATCAAGCCTCTCATGCCGGGACGACATCCACTCCGAGCGCCAGGTGTTTCGTACCCGTATGAGGGGTTTAGCCGGTGTGGCGGGCCCCACTATCCCGGATCGCCGGTCGGTCCGTCGCGGTAGAGGTGCCGCTTGGCGATGTACTGCACCACCCCGTCGGGCACCAGATACCAGACCGGCTTGCCGGAGGCGACCCGCTCGCGGCAGTCGCTGGACGAGATCGCCATCGCCGGTACGTCGACCAACGACACCGTGTCCTCCGGCAGATGGGTGTCGGACAGCTCGTACCCGGGGCGGGTGACCCCGACCAGGTGCGCCAGCGCGAACATCGCGTCGGTGTCCTTCCACGACAGGATCACCTCCAGCGCGTCGGCCCCGGTGATGAAGTACAGCTCGACGCCGCCGCCGTACTGCTCGTGCAGGTCGCGCAGCGTGTCCACGGTGTACGTCGGCCCGCCCCGGTCGATGTCGACCCGGCTGACGTGGAACCGGGGATTCGACGCGGTGGCGATCACGGTCATCAGGTAGCGGTCCTCGGCCGGGCTGACGTACCGGCCCTCCTTCTGCCACGGCTGGCCGGTCGGTACGAAGATCACCTCGTCCAGGCCGAACAGGTCCGCCACCTCGCTCGCCGCCACCAGGTGACCATGGTGGATCGGGTCGAAGGTGCCGCCCATCACGCCGATCTTGCGTGCCTGCCCCACCCCAAGATCCTAGCCACGGGCGGGTGACCCGGCGGCCAGCGCCCGGCGGGTCTCGTCGAGCTGATCGGCGACGTAACGGGCCAGCGCCGGGCTCACGTCCGAGCGGCCGAGCAGCTTCTCCGCCAGGGTCACCACGTCGTGGCTGACGGCGTACCCGGGGAAACCGAAACGACCCAGCACCCGGTCGATCTCCGGACTGCCTCGCCGGGCGGTGACCGCCGGAAGCTCCGCGAAATACCGCGGCAGGTACTCCGCGAGTACGCCGGCGTGCTCCGGCTGCCAGAAGCCCTCCACGGTGGCGAGCAGCAGGTGGGCGCTCAGCTCGTCGCCGGCGATCGACTCCCACGCCCGGGCTTTGGCGGGCGCGTCGGGCAGGGCCGCCCGGCAGCGCAGCGCACCGCGCTGTCCGTCGTCGCTGGGGTCGCGGGCCAGCTCGGCGCCGATCTCGGCCGGCCCGGCCAGCCCGGTCACCACCAGCCGCAGCAGGATCGCCCACCGCAGCTCGGCGTCGATCCGCAGCCCTTCCGGTACGTCCACATCGGACAGCCAACCGCGCAGCGTCGCAAGGTCGGACGACTCGACGGCGCAACCGGCGAGACCCCGTACGGCCACCAGCTGACCGCTCGACTCAGGTGCGGATCGCGCCAGCAGCTCCCGGCACGCGGCGGCGACCGTCGCCAAGGCAGGCTCCCGCTGGGCGGGGTGGGTGTAACGGTCGACCGCGAGCGACTTCGCCCCGCGGAGTACGGCCTCCACGGTGCTCACCGCGGTCTCGTACGGCAGGTGCGCCCGTACCAGGCTCAGGTAGTCCGATACCGGCAACTCGGCGTCGCGGACCATGTCCCACGCGGTGTACCAGAGCAACGCGCGGGTCAGCGAGTCGTCGATGCGGTGCAGCTGCTCGGTGACGGTCTGCCAGGAGTGCTCGTCGAGGCGCAGCTTCGCGTACGTCAGGTCGCCGTCGTTGGGCACCAGCAGCGCCGGCCGCCCCCGGCCCGCCAGCTCCGGCACCGACGTGCGGCCGGTCGATGGCTCGAGGTCCACGAAGACCTGGTCGCGACGCCGAATCACAGCGCCGTCCGCGTCGGAGCGGCCGCCGACGCCGGAGCCGCCGTCGACGTCGTAGACGCCGACCGCGATCCGGTGCGGCCGCAGCGTCGGGTACGCCTCCGGCGCGGTCTGCTCGATCTCGACGCTCGCCAGCCGGCCGTCGGAGTCGACGGTCACCCGCGGGCGCAGGGCGTTCACCTGCACCGTGGTCAACCAGCGGCGCGACCACCCGTCGAGATCCCGCTCGGTGTGCGCGGACAACGACGCCAGCAGGTCGGCCAGCGACGCGTTGCCGTAGGCGTGGCGGGCGAAGTAGTCGTCGAGGCCGGCGAAGAACGCCTCGTCGCCCAGCCAGGCGACCAGCTGACGCAGCACCGAGGCGCCCTTGGCGTACGAGATGCCGTCGAAGTTGAGCACCGCCCGGGCGGTGTCGGTGACCTCGCCGGAGATCGGGTGGGTCGAGGGACGCTGGTCGGCGGCGTACCCCCAGCCCTTGCGCTGCAGGCTGAACCCCGTCCAGGCGTCGGCGAACCGGGTGACCTCGGCGACCACCCGGTGCCCCATGTACTCGGCGAACGACTCGTTGAGCCACAGGTCGTCCCACCAGCGCATCGTCACCAGGTCGCCGAACCACATGTGCGCCATCTCGTGCGCGATCACCATGGCCCGCATCTCCCGCTGCGCCTCGCTGGCGGCGGACCGGTAGAGGAACATCTCGTCCCGGATCGTCACGCAGCCGGGGTTCTCCATCGCGCCGGCGTTGAACTCCGGTACGAACATCTGGTCGTACTTGCCGAACGGGTACCGCACGTCGAACAGCTCGTGGTACCGGTCGAAGCTCTGGCGGGTGATGGTGAAGATCTCCTCGACGTCGGCGTCGAGCGCGGCGGCGAGCGACTGGCGACAGTGCAGCCCGAGCGGGATGCCGTCGTGCTCGGCGTACGCGCTGTGCCACCGGCCTGCCGCCACCGTGACGAAGTACGTCGCCAGCGGCTTCGTCTCGGCGAACTCCCACCGCCCCGGTGCGACCTGCCGGCCGGCGCCGTTGCCGATCACGGTCCACTCCGGCGGCGCCGTCACCGACAACGTGACCGGCGCCTTGAGATCCGGCTGGTCGAAGCAGGCGAAGATCCGCTGGGCGTCGTCGAGGAAGCTCTGCGCGTACAGGTAGACCTCGCCGTCCTCGGGGTCGACGTACCGGTGCAGGCCCTCCCCGGTGTGCGAGTACGCCATGTCCGCCTCGACGACCAACTCGTTGGCGGCGGCGAGTGCCGACAGCGGCAGCCGGCCGTCGTCCAGGGTGGCCGGATCCAGCGGGACCCCGTTGAGCTGTGCTCCGTGCAGCGTCACGGGCTTCAGGTCCAGATAGCTGCTCGCGCCCCGCTCGGCGCAGTCGAACCGGATCACCGTGGTGGATCCGAAGCTCTCGGCACCGCGGGTCAGATCAAGATCTATCTGGTACGAGATGCCGCTGAGCAGCGCTGCCCGGCGTACCGCCTCGTCGTGGGTCAGGATGGCCATCCCCCCATCCTGACCCACCGGGAACGCCGGGCCCCACCCGCCCCGGTAACGGAAACGGGTGGGGCAGAGGGCTTACCCGTTCAAAATTCAACCGCAGCCGGGGAGGTGGAAGGCTCCGATCCTGATCTGCCGACCGCAGGCCGACGAGACCCGGTAGTACTCGTTTGCGGGGTCCACGTTGAGCGAGGAGTCGTCGCCCCACCGGGCGCTCACCGTCTGGGATCCCGAGCCGTTGATCTGCAGGCCGGGCTATAGTTCGACCATGCGGATCGAGACTCAGCTTCGGTGGTGGGCCGCCTGACGGGCGGCCAGCCAGATCCGCGTACCACTTCAGCTTTCGCGGCCGCCCCGACCGGGCGGCCGTTTGTGGTTGTCGCCTGGCCGGGCGTGCTGCGCCTACGACAAGGAGCACCACATGTCCCGCCAACTCACCGGCTTCCAGCCCACCGGCCCGCTGCAACTGGGCAACTACCTCGGCGCCATCGCCCCACTGGTACGCCGGCAGACCGACGCCGACACGATCGCGCTGATCGTCGACCTGCACGCGCTCACCGTGGAGCACGACCCGGCCGAGCTGCGCCGCCGTACCCGGGAAGTCGCCACCCTGCTGCTCGCCGCCGGGTTGGACGACGCCGCGACGGTGGTGGTGCAGTCGCACGTACCGGAGCACACCGGGCTGCACTACCTGCTCGAGAGCATCATCCACTACGGCGAGGCCCACCGGATGATCCAGTTCAAGCAGAAGACCGGCCGCGACCGGGACGCCGCCCGGCTGTCACTGCTCACCTATCCGGTCCTGATGGCGTCCGACATCCTGCTGTACGGCACCGACGAGGTCCCGGTCGGCGAGGACCAGCGGCAACACGTCGAACTCACCCGCGACCTCGCGATCCGGTTCAACCGGCGGTACGGCGACACGTTCGTCGTGCCGCGGCCGGTCAACCCGCCCGTCGCGGCGCGGATCATGGATCTCACCGACCCCACCCGCAAGATGGACAAGACCAGCCCGTCCCCGCTCGGGGTGATCTACCTGCTCGACCCGCCGGACGCCGTACGCCGAAAGCTCGCCCGGGCCGTGACCGACGCGGACGGCGAGGTGCGCTACGACCGCGACCACAAACCCGGCGTGAGCAACCTGCTGGAGATCCTCGCGTCGTGCACCGGCGAGCCGCCCGAGCGGGTTGCGGCGCGGTTCGACACCTACCGCGACCTCAAGGCGGCGACCGCCGACGCCGTGATCGTGGTGCTGGAACCGCTGCAACGCCGGTACGCCGAACTCGCCGCCGACCCGGAGCAGGTCACCGAACGCCTCCGCGCCGGCGCCAAACGCGCCCGGCACCACGCGTCCGAGACCCTGGCCGCCGCGACCCGGGCGATCGGCCTCGACCAACGGGGGACGTGACACCCGACGCTACGGTGTCGATCATGGAGTGCTTCAACTGCCGCGCCAACGACCGGCTGGACACCCTTCCGGCGCGGGAGCGGATCGTCCAGCTACCGGACTGGCGCGGACGGGTCGACGGAGGCGGCGCGGAGCCCCTGGTGCGGGCCGGCGACCAGCGACGACTCCACCAGGAACCGCTGCGGCTCCAGGTCGGGCTCCGGCTTGAGGCCGAGGATCCGCTCCGCGTCCGCCCACGGCACGAACAGCATCTCGCCGGTGACCCCCACATAGTCGGTACGTGGCAGCAGCGTCGTCCCGTCCTTGAGGATCGTCGCGACCGAGAACACGCTGCCGTCCGACCGTCCGGCGATCATCACCGTGCCGGCGCGGTGGGGCGAATCCGAGTCGTCCAGCCACCGCTTCTGCTCCCGGTACTCGGCGACCTCGAGCAGCCGCTCGGCTCGTCCGGCCGCGGCGTACAGCGGATGCCCCGGCGGCGCCGAGTACGGCGCCAACCGCCCGTTGGCGTCCACCGTGTACGCCATCGGCGACACCGGACGAGCGGACTGGTCGTACTCCTCCTCGACCATCTCGAAGACGCTGGTGAGCACCTGCGGATCGTCGGGGGCGATCAACAGCGTCGCGCGGTCGGGGGCGAACGCGACCGGCCGGCCACCCAGGAACCAGGAGAAGCCGGCGAGCCACCCGTCGATCAGCAACTGCGACACGCAGTACGTGCCGCCGTCGTCGACCAGCCGTACCACCCGGGGGCCTTCCGGCTCGGACAGGTGCGGACGCATCTGCCGGGAGGCGAGGTTCTGCCGGGCGGCGGCGAAGACGTCCTCGCCCGGCACTCCCCATTCGGTCGCCTGGCTGACCGTCAGCAGCGGGCCGCCCGGCAGGTCCAGCTCCACCAACTCGGCGAGGTACGGCAGACACCGCCGCCACAGCGCTCCGGACTCGGGCACGGGCTTCGGCGGCAGGGCGGCGGTGATCCCGCGCAGCACAGGTCGTACCAGCGTGCGGGCCTGCGCCCAGCTGGTGGGCAACTCGGGGGGCTTGATCGCTCCGTCGACGAAGTCGCGCAACGGCACCGCACGACTGGCCGGATCCGCAGGGCCCCACTGCTCGTACAGGTCGGTCAGCCGGGCCCACACCGGCGCCGAGTCCACCGGCCGTACGGAGATCGCGAACTGCTCGCGGTCGTACCAGGCGTCCTCGACCCGCCCGTCGGAACGGAACAGCTCGAGTACTTCGGCGGCGAACCGGTCCTGTGGCGAGTCGCCGCGCCTGACGAGCAGTGACATGCTTCCTCCACCGCTGGCCGCGGTAGCCCGGGGATCAGATTGCGGCAGAGTACTGCAGACCGCGCACTCGCGCGGGGCCGCCTGCACCCTTGCCTCGCCACCAGCGGGTCAGTTTTCGGCGTCGTCCGATTCGCCGTTGTGGTCCGGGTCTGCCGCGACCGCGGCGCCCGTCGACACCTGCGGTGCGGTCTCGCCGGCCGCGAGCCCCGGCTCGCCCACACCGCCCTCGCCGGACGGTCGCCGCCGCCGCGCTTTGCGGGCCGCCAGCCGTTCCCCGGCGCCCTTGCGGTCAGAGTCGTCGAAGCGGTAGTCGGCGCCCCGCGCACCCGGCGTGAACTCCTCACCGGCGTACAGCGTGGGCTGCCATTCGAATTCGATATCTCCGATACGTACGGTGACGCCGGCTTCGGCACCGAGTTTCTTGAGCTCCTCCTCGATACCGATTCGTGCGAGTCGATCGGCGAGGTAGCCGACGGCTTCGTCGTTGGAGAAGTCGGTCTGGCGTACCCATCGTTCGGGTTTCGTGCCGCGTACCCGGTACTCGTCGTCGCTGATCCGCTCCACGGTGAAGCCGGAGTCGTCGACCGCGATCGGCCGGATCACGGTCCGGGTGGCCTCCGGCGCGGGCGCGGCGGCGCGGTGCGCCTCGACGGCCTGGGCGAGGGCGTACGTGAAGGGCCGCAATCCCGCGCGAGTTACCGCGCTGATACCAAACACCGGCAGGCCACGCGCTTCGAGGTCCGCCCGCACCAGGTCGACCAACTCCGCGGCATCCGGTACGTCGATCTTGTTCAACGCGACGATCCGCGGCCGGCCCTCCAGCCCGCCGTACGCGGCCAGCTCCCGCTCGATCGCGTCGATGTCGCTGACCGGGTCGCGTCCGGGCTCCATCGTGGCGCAGTCCACGACGTGCACCAGCACCGCGCAGCGTTCCACGTGCCGCAGGAACTCCAGCCCGAGTCCCTTGCCCTCGGCGGCGCCCTCGATCAACCCGGGTACGTCGGCCACCGTGAACGTGGTCTCGCCGACGCCGACCACGCCGAGATTGGGCACCAGCGTGGTGAACGGGTAGTCCGCGATCTTCGGTCGCGCCGCCGACAGCACCGAGATCAGCGACGACTTGCCCGCGCTCGGAAAGCCGACCAGCCCCACGTCCGCGACGCTCTTCAGCTCCAGTACGACGTCGAACTGCTCCCCCGGCTCACCCAGCTCCGCGAAGCCGGGCGCCCGCCGGCGGGTGTTCGCCAGCGCCGCGTTACCCCGCCCGCCCCGGCCGCCGCTCGCCACCACGTACGTGGTCCCCGCGCCCACGAGGTCCGCCAGCACCTCACCGTCCGGCCCCTGTACGACGGTCCCGTCCGGCACCCGCAGCAGCAGGTCCTCGCCGTTGGCGCCGTGCCGGTTCGACCCCTGACCGGGCGTCCCGTTCGTCGCCTTCACATGTGGCCGGAAATGGAAGTCGAGCAGCGTGTGTACGCCCGGATCCACCGTCAGCCAGACGTCACCGCCCTTGCCGCCGTTCCCCCCGTCGGGGCCGCCGAACGGCTTGAACTTCTCCCGGTGGATCGACGTGCAGCCGTGACCGCCGTCGCCCGCCTTGATGTGCAGGACTACCCGGTCGACAAACGTGGTCACAATCGCATCCTCTACCTGGGAGCACCAAAAAGCGGGCCGGAAAACCGACCCGCTCCAGGTGACTGGTCTGGCTAGCTGGCAGCCGATTCCGCCGCGACGATGTTGACGGTCTTGCGGCCGCGCTTGAGGCCGAACTCGACCTTGCCGTCGGCGAGGGCGAACAGCGTGTCGTCGCCGCCACGCCCCACCAGGTCACCCGGGTGGAACTTGGTGCCGCGCTGCCGTACCAGAATCTCGCCGGCGTTGACCTGCTGGCCACCGTACCGCTTCACGCCGAGCCGCTTCGCGTTGGAGTCGCGACCGTTCCGCGAGCTCGACGCACCTTTCTTGTGTGCCATCTCGGCGCCTACTTCCCGCTCTCGATGCCGGTGACCTTCACCTGCGTACGCAGCTGCCGGTGGCCCTGCCGCTTGTGGTAACCGGTCTTGTTCTTGAACTTGTGAATCTTGATCTTGGGGCCCTTGCCGTGGCTGACCACCTCGCCGGTGACGGTCACGGCGGCCAACTTGCCGGCGTCGCTCACCACGGTGACGCCGTCGCCCTCGCCGTCCACCAGGAGCACCGCGGGCAGGCTGACCGTCTCGCCCGGCTCGACCGCGAGCCGCTCGATCTCGATCACATCGCCCTCGGCGACCTTGTACTGCTTGCCGCCGGTCTTGACGATCGCGTACATCGGACGCAGGTCTCCTGTCATGGTCTACCGGAAGTGGGGCATTCTCGCGGCGCAGGCACACGAGAGGTCGGGCGCACGCGAGTACGCCGCAGGCAAGGGTACGTCATCGGCGCGGCGGGCATCAAACCGGGGCCCGCTCGTCTCTACCGGACTCCACCGCGGCATCCGCCCCGGCTCCACCCGTCTCAGCGCCCTCCTTCGAGGCGCCGCCACTGGCCGGACCGCCGGACTGGACGCTCAGATCACCGGACTCGCCGCTGACGGATCCGCCGCCACCAGCCTCGCTACCGCCGGACTCGCCGCCACCTGCCTCGCTACCGTCGGGCTCGCCACCAACGGACGTGGCCCTGGCACGGCTGCCGTCCCCTGACGACCCGTCGCCAGCAGCGTCGGCGGCTTCGGCGGCTTCGGCGGCTTCGGCGGCGGGCTTGCGCCGCCGGCGGCGGCTCGACCTGGTCTTCTCGGCCCTGCCGTTCGAGTCGGCCGCCGACTCCCCGGCCGCCTCCGCGGCACCGTCGCCCGGGCCGGACGTGGCCTCGGCGTCGTGCGCAGCCGTATCGGCCGAGGCGCCGTTCGCGCTCGCGGCGGCGACCCGCCGGACCTGGGCCGCGCCCGCCGACTTCGGTGGCTTGGCCTCCAGCGCCGCGGTGTTCACGATCACGCCACGGCCCCGGCAGTGCTCACAGGTTTCGCTGAACACGTCCAACAGCCCCTGGCCGACCCGCTTACGGGTCATCTGTACCAACCCGAGCGAGGTGATCTCGGTGACCTGGTGTTTCGTACGGTCCCTGCCGAGGCACTCGGTGAGCCGGCGCAACACCAGCTCCCGGTTGGACTCCAGCACCATGTCGATGAAGTCGATCACGAGGATGCCGCCGATGTCGCGCAGCCGCAGCTGGTGCACGATCTCCTCGGCCGCCTCGAGGTTGTTGCGGGTGACCGTCTCCTCGAGGTTGCCGCCCTTGCCGGTGAACTTGCCGGTGTTGACGTCGATCACGGTCATCGCCTCGGTCCGGTCGATCACCAGGTGACCGCCGGACGGCAGGTAGACCTTGCGGTCGAGCGCCTTGAGCAGCTGCTCGTCGACCCGGGTGTCGGCGAACAGGTCGGTGGTGCCGGTGTGGCGGCGTACCCGGGAGACGAGTTCGGGCGACACGTGCTCCAGGTAGGGCTCGACCATCTCCCAGGCGTCCTCGCCCTGGATCACCAGTTCCTTGAAGTCCTCGTTGAAGATGTCCCGGACCACCCGGATCACCAGGTCGGGCTCCTCGTACAGCAGGGTCGGGGGCTTGGCGCCCTTGGCCTTCTGCTCGATGCTCTCCCACTGCGCCTGCAGTCGCGTGACGTCGCGCTCAAGGTCGTCCTCGGACGCGCCCTCGGCGGCGGTACGTACGATCACCCCGGCGTGCTCGGGCACCAGCTTCTTGAGCGTGTCCCGCAGCCGCTTGCGCTCGGTGTCGGGCAGCTTGCGGCTGATCCCGGAGGCGTGTCCGTGCGGCACGTACACCAGGTGCCGGCCGGAGAGGCTGACGTGGCTGGTCAGCCGCGCGCCCTTGTGACCGACCGGGTCCTTGGTGACCTGCACCAGCACCGAGTCGCCCGGCTTGAGCGCCTGCTCGATGGTGCGGGTACGCCCCTCCAGGCCCGCGACGTCCCAGTTGACCTCGCCGGCGTACAGCACGGCGTTGCGGCCGCGGCCGATGTCGACGAACGCCGCCTCCATGCTGGGCAGCACGTTCTGCACCTTGCCGAGGTAGACGTTGCCCGCCATCGTGTTGCTCGACTGCTGCGACACGTAGTGCTCGACCAGTACGCCGTCCTCGAGCACGCCGATCTGGGTGCGGTCACCGGTGCTGCGGATCACCATCACGCGATCCACTGCCTCCCGGCGGGCCAGGAACTCCGACTCGGTGAGGATCGGCGGACGGGTACGCCGCTGCTCGCGGCCGTCCCGGCGGCGCTGCCGCTTCGCTTCCAGCCGGGTGGAGCCGGCGACGCCCTGCACCTCGTCGCGACTGGCTCGTGGCTCCCGCACCCGGACGACCGTGGTGACTCCGTCGTCGTCGGACGTCTCAGAGTCCGCGGCGCCCTTGCGGCGGCGGCGACGACGCCGGCGTACGGTGCTGGTCTCTTCGACCGGGCCTTCCGAGTCGCCGGACTCGCTCTCGGGCTCGGCGGCGGTGTCCTCGGCTTCGTCGCCGCCGTCTTCGCCGCCCTTGCCACGGCCTCTGCCGCGGCGACCCCGGCGACGCCGGCGGCGACCAGCGGAGTCTTCGTCGGAATCGTCCTCGGTCGCCTCGGGTGTGGCGTCGTCGGCGGCTGCGGCATCGTCGTCGGCCTTGGCCTTTGACCTGGTACGCCGTCGCGCCGGCTTCGCCTCGGCCTCGTCCTGGCTCGTCGCGGCCTCGGGCTCGGCGGCATCCGCGGCCTCGGCGGCCTTGCCACGGCGGGAGCGGGTACGGCGCGCCGGCTTGGCATCGGCCTCGGGCTCCGCGTCGTCCTGAGCGGCCTTGGTGCGGCGCCGGCTCGGCGCCGCCTTGGCGGCGGGTTCCCTAGCCGCCGGCTCTGTGCCGGCTGGCTGCTTGCCGGCTGGCTGCTTGCCGGCTGGCTGCTTGCCGGCTGACTGCCGGCCCCCCGACTGCCTGGCTCCCGACTCCTTGGCCCCCGACTCCTCGCCCGACCGGGCGGGTGGCGTCTCAGGTGCCATGAACACCACCGAGGGTGGCGCCGGGGCCTTGCGGGTGGAACGTTCTGTCTTCGCTTCGGCGGTCTCGCGCGTCGGCTCTTCGCCTGCGCCCGAGCCGCCCGTCGGCTCGTTGTCGAGCATCCGGACGTACTCCATATCTGCCGTCCCCGGGCGCGGTTGCGCAGCCACGCAGGAACGGTCTTATCTCAGGGCGATCCCCGCCAGCAGGCTGGAACCGCTGAAGTCTTCCTGCCCCGACCTAGGTCGGACCATCGTTTGCTACCGCTGAGGTGTCCCTTGGCGATCCACTTCGAGCGGATCGGCGATCTCGCCATGCTCGGTGAGCGTGCCCTGAGCCAGCCGGGTTGCCCGTACGGGGACCGGCGGCTCTAGATCGGCCACGACGCGCAGGCCGGCCAGAACCTCATCGGGCCGTACGGACGGAGTTACGTGCCGTACGACAAGGTCGAGTATGGCACACGGTCCGCTCGATACCTCGGAGGGCGCGCCGATCTGGGCGACACGGCGGGACGGTTCGGATATATTGGGCGATTCCGCCGTACCACTTCCGGCAACTCGGACATCCACCACAGCCGCTCGCGCATCCAAGGTGCGGCGTCCCTGCTTGGTGAGGCGCTCCACCAGCACCTGCTCCGCCGCAGTGAACTTCGCCACCGCGTCGCTCAGCAGCGCCGGGTCGACGCCGGGCAACTCCAGCCGCCACCGGGACACCTCGATCCGGTCCGGCAAGCCGGGGCCCGCGGCCGTCACCGCATCCACCACGTCCAGCCCGTCCGGCAGTACGGCATCCAGCGCGTCCCGCAGCGCCTCCGGATCCATCGGGCTCGACAGGCCCAGCTCGGCGTACTCGGCCTCGCTGGAGACCCCGGTGGGCGCGGCGCCCACGTACGAGATCTTGGGGTGCGGGGAGAACCCGGCCGAGTACGCGATCGGGATGCCGGCACGGCGTACCGCCCGTTCCAGGGCGCGGGCGAAGTCGCGGTGAGAGGTGAACCGCAGCCGGCCCCGCTTGGCGTACCGGATCCGAACCCGCTGGACAATGGGCAGTTGCTCCCGGTCCGGGGTCGGTTTTCGCTTGCCTATCGTCGGCCCCCTGTCATGGCGTCATCGGATGGAGCAGCAGTGTGTCGGCGTCGCCGAATCCCGCTCGGCGGTAGAACGGCACCGATCGATCCGTCGGCGAGAGTACGACCCGGTCGAAGTCGTGTACCCGGGCGTGGTCCAGCGCGGCGTCGAGCAGCAGCCGCCCGACGCCCCGGTCACGGTGCCCAGCACGCACGAAGAGGTTGCTCACGTAGCCCCACTGGCTGATCGGTCGGCCCGGCTTGGGCATCCGCCGGAAAAGCACCAGATTCAGCATGCCGACCGGCTCGCCGCCCAGCTCCACGAGCCAGGTGATCCGCCGGGTGCGCTCGGCCGCGTACCAGTCGGCGAAGTTCTGCTCGAAGTCGGGGTCCGTGAGCGGCCCGCCAGCCTGTTCCTCAGCCCAGGCACGGCGCAAGACGGCCAGCACCGCGACATCGGCATCGGCTGCCTGGCGTACCCGCAAAGGGGTCATTAGTGGCTGACCGGCGTGAGCGGCAGCAGCTTGCGTCCGGTGGGACCGATCTGGATTTCGGTGTCCATGGTGGGGCAGACGCCGCAGTCGAAGCAGGGGGTCCAGCGGCAGTCGTCCTGCTCCACCTCGGACAGCGAGTCCTGCCAGTCGGCCCAGAGCCACTCCTTGTCCAGGCCGGAGTCGAGGTGGTCCCACGGCAGCACCTCGTGCTCGTCGCGGTCGCGCAGCGTGTACCAGTCCAGCGACAAGCCCATCGGCTCGAGGGTCTCGGCCGCCGCGTCGACCCAGCGCTGGTACGAGAAGTGCTCGCTCCAGCCGTCGAACCGCCCGCCCTGCTCCCAGACCCGGCGGATCACCTGCCCGACACGGCGGTCGCCCCGGGAGAGCAGTCCTTCGATCACGGAGGGTTCGCCGTCGTGGTAGCGGTAGCCGATCGCCCGGCCCAGCGAACGGTTGGAGTTGATCTGGAGTTTCAGCAGCTTGAGCCGCCGGTCCACGGTCTCCGGATCGGTCTGGCCGGCCCACTGGAACGGGGTGTGCGGCTTCGGTACGAACCCGCCGATCGACACCGTGCAGCGGATGTCCTTCGAGCCGGTCGCCTCCCGGCCCGCCTTGATCACCTCGTGCGCCAGCCGCGCGATCTGCAGTACGTCCTCGTCGGTCTCCGTCGGCAGGCCGCACATGAAGTAGAGCTTCACCTGCCGCCAGCCGCCCTGGTAGGCCGTGACCACCGTACGGATCAGGTCTTCCTCGCTGACCATCTTGTTGATAACGCGGCGGATCCGCTCCGAGCCGCCCTCCGGGGCGAACGTGAGGCCGGACCGGCGGCCGTTGCGGGACAGTTCGTCGGCGAGCGTCACGTTGAACGCGTCCACCCGGGTGGACGGCAGCGAGAGCGAGACGTTGTCGTCGGCGTACCGGTCGGCGAGGCCGGAGCAGACGTCGGCGATCTCGCTGTGGTCAGCCGACGACAGCGACAGCAGGCCCACCTCGTTGAAGCCCGACTGCTTGATGCCGTTCTCCACCATGTCGCCGATGGTGGTGATCGAACGTTCCCGTACCGGACGGGTGATCATCCCGGCCTGGCAGAACCGGCAGCCGCGGGTGCAGCCGCGGAAGATCTCCACGGCGTACCGCTCGTGCACCGTCTCGGCCAGCGGGACCAGGGGCTTCTTCGGGTACGGCCACGCGTCCAGATCCATCGTGGTCCGCTTGTGCACCCGGAACGGTACGTCCGCCCGGTTGGGCACCACCCGCTGGATCCGGCCGTCGGGCAGGTAGTCCACGTCGTAGAACCGGGGCACGTACACCGACTCGGTACGGGCCAGCCGCAGCAGCAGCTCGTCCCGACCGCCGGGGCGACCCTCGGCCTTCCAGGCGCGCACGATGCCGGTGATCTCCAGGACCGCCTCTTCACCGTCGCCCAGCACCGCTGCGTCGACGAAGTCCGCGATCGGCTCCGGGTTGAACGCGGCGTGTCCGCCGGCGATCACCACCGGGTGCGCTTCGGTCCGGTCGGCCGCCTCGAGCGGGATGCCCGCGAGGTCGAGCGCGGTGAGCAGGTTGGTGTAGCCCATCTCGGTGGCGAACGACACACCGAACAGGTCGAACGCCGTCACCGGTCGGTGCGCGTCGACGGTGAACTGCGGGACGCCGTGCTCGCGCATCAGCGCCTCGAGGTCCGGCCAGACGGCATACGTACGCTCGGCGAGCACGTCGGGGAGCTCGTTGAGCACCTCGTACAGGATCTGTACGCCCTGGTTCGGCTGGCCCACCTCGTACGCGTCCGGGTACATCAGGGCCCAGCGGACCGAGGCGGCGTCCCAGTCCTTGACCACGGCGTTCAGCTCGCCGCCCACGTACTGGATCGGCTTGCTCACCCGGGGCAGCAAGGGCTCCAGTCGATCAAAGACACTCAGAGTGCTCATAACGATCCAGGGTACGCGGGCCGTGCCGGGCACCCGGGATTGGCAGGCTCTGGCGATAATGGGTCCGGCTCGCGGGGGACAGACGCGCTGGGCAGACCGCCCAGTCGATGCTTATGTGACGTGCTATGTCAAAGTAAGCGTTGGTGTGCGTTGCTCGCTTACCATCATGGACCGCCCGGCGTCAGGGCGGTTTCGTGACGCGACGCCGGGTGTAGGAACCGACTCTGTTCGCAAGGAGGCCGTTCGTTGAGGGAGCGCAGCGAGCGAACCAATGTACTCAGCACCGGGCGGTCACGCGCCGCCGAGCGAAGCGAGGTGGGTAAGTGACCGGACCACAACAACCGCCGTACGGCGGCCAGGGTGGTCAGTGGCCCGGAGGTGGCGGCGACTGGCAGTCTCCCTCGGACCAGACCCAGTACGGCGGCCCGCCGGGGGGTGGCCAGAGCTACGACCAGCCGCAGTCGTACGAGCAACCGCAGTCCTACGACCAGCCACAGTCGTACGACCAGTACGGGCAGCAGCAGCCCGGGTACCCCGACCAGTACTCTGCGCCGCCGAACTACGCGCAGCCGTACTCGAGCCCGCCCTCTCCGTACGGCGACCCGAACGCCCCCGGAGGCATGCCGCCGCCACCGCCCGGCAAGCAGACCAATGCGCTGCCGTGGATTCTCGGTGGCGTCGCGGGTGTCGTGGTGCTGGTGGTGCTGATCATCGTGGCCGCCGTCGCGTTCAGCAACAGCGACGACAAGGGCGGTGGCGGCAACACCGGTGGCGGGAGCACCGGTGGCAGCAACGGCAGTTCGCTGAAGTACTCGGCCACCAAGGTCGACAACGCCTGCGACCTGGTCGACAACGACTCCTTGAAGAAGTGGGCGAGCACCGCCGACAAGGAGCCTGAGCACAGCGAGAACAAGAACGACTACTCCTCGTACCTGAGCTGCTCGGCGAGCTTCAAGGGCGGCGACTACGACCGCGCCAGCATGAACTTCTCCGCCAACATCGGCGGCGAAGATTCGGACGTGAAGAGCTCGTACGACAGCGCCAAGAAGAGCGCCGAGGGCCAGACCGGCACCGGACGCGAACACGGCGACCTCGACGGTCTCGGTGAGAAGGCGTACTTCTCCAGCTGGGAGAGCAACAGCGATTACAGCAGTGCGGTGATGTACACGGTCGGCGTACTCGACGGCAACCTCTACTTCACGATCGACATCAGCGTCTTCGTCGGCAAGGCGAACGGCGTGAAGGTCGAGGACACCAAGAGCGTGGCCGAGGACAACGCCAAGAACGTGCTGGAGAAGCTCAAGGGCTGACCAGCCACCCGTAGTAGCAACACGGTGCCCCGATCTCCACACGGAGACCGGGGCACCGTCGGGTCAGCCGGCGCGAACCGGGTCAGGCGCGCGCGACCGCGACCGTGACCGGCGTACCGTCGCCGACCTCGCCGGGGTAGCCGTCCTCACCGGTCTCGCCGAACGCCAGGTCGACCGCCAGGGTCTCCCGCATCACGAACTCCCGGTGTGGCGCCACGGCCGCCACCACGTCGGACGGCGCCGTCACGACCAGTCGGATCCGGTCCGACACGTTGAGGTCGGCCTCCCGCCGGGCCAGCTGCACGACCCGTACCACGTCGCGGGCGAGGCCTTCCGCCTCCAGGTCGGCCGTCACCTCGGTGTCGAGTACGACGACCCCCTGATCGCCGAGCGGAACGGAGCGGTCCGCCTCGCGGGCGACCATCTTCAGCTCGTACTCGCCGTCGCGGAGTTCGAAGCCGCCCGCGCTGACCTCACCGTTGGTCGAGACGGCCCAGTCCCCCGCCTTGACCGCCTTGATCACCTGCTGTACGTCCTTGCCCAGCCGCGGCCCGAGCACCCGCGGTACGACGGTGAGCACCTGCTCGCAGTAGTCGGCGAGGTGGTCGGTGAAGACCACCTGCTTGACGTTCACCTCGTCGGCGACCAGATCGGCGAACGGCCGCAGTGTGTCGGCCTGTGGCGTCGCCACAGTGAGGGTGCGCAGCGGCAGGCGTACCCGGAGGCCCTTCGCCTTGCGCAGTGACAGCGCGGCCGAGCAGACGTCCCGGGTGGCGTCCATCGCCGCGACCAGGTCGTGGTCCTCGGGCAGGGTCGACGCGGCTGGCCACTCGGTCAGGTGCACCGAATGGCCGCCGGTGAGGCCACGCCAGATCTCCTCGCTCACCATCGGCAGCAGTGGCGCCGCCACCCGGCACAGCGTCTCGAGCACGGTATGCAGCGTGTCGAACGCGTCCCGGTCACCCGACCAGAACCGGTCGCGGGAACGGCGTACGTACCAGTTGGTCAGTGCGTCGAGGTACGACCGGATCGCCTCACACGCTCCGGAGATGTCGTACGCGTCCAGCTCGGCCGTCACCGCTTCGACCAGCTCACGGGTCTTCGCCAGGACGTAGCGGTCGAGCAGGGCACCGCCGGCCGGGGTGCCGGAGTAGGCCTGTCCCGCTTCGGTGCGCGGCTTCGCGGTGTAGCCCTCGGCGTTGGCGTAGAGCGAGAAGAAGTACCAGACGTTCCACAGTGGATTGATCACTTGGCGTACGGCGTCACGCACTCCGGGCTCGGTGACGGCCATGTCGCCGCCCCGGATCACGGGCGCGCTCATCAGGTACCAGCGCATCGCGTCCGCGCCGTACGAGTCGTACATCTCGTACACGTCGGGGTAGTTCTTCAGGCTCTTGGACATCTTCCGGCCGTCGGAGCCGAGCAGGATGCCGTGGCTGAGACAGTTGCGGAACGCCGGCCGGTCGAACAGCGCCGTGGCCAGGACGTGCAGCGTGTAGAACCAGCCGCGGGTCTGCCCGATGTACTCCACGATGAAGTCGCCCGGGAAGTGGTGCTCGAACCAGTCACGCCCCGGGTGCGGGTGTCCCGCATTAGAACGGTCGAACGGGTAGTGCACCTGCGCGAACGGCATCGAGCCGGACTCGAACCAGCAGTCCAGCACCTCCGGCACCCGCCGCATGGTCGAGCGCCCGGTCGGGTCGTCCGGGTTGGGCCGGGTCAGCTCGTCGATGCCCGGGCGGTGCAGGTCGTCGACCTTCACGCCGAAGTCGGCCTCCAGCTGTTCCAAGGAGCCGTAGACGTCCAGCCTCGGATAGGCAGGGTCGTCGGACTTCCACACCGGGATCGGCGAGCCCCAGAACCGGTTCCGGCTGATCGACCAGTCCCGCGCGTTGGCGAGCCACTTGCCGAACGAGCCGTCCTTGACGTGGCCAGGCACCCAGTTGATCTCCTGGTTCAGCTCTACCATCCGGTCCCTGAACTGCGTCACCGCGACGAACCAGCTCGACACCGCCTTGTAGACCAGCGGCGTGTCACACCGCCAGCAGTGCGGGTACGAGTGCGTGTAGCTGTCGTGGCGTACCACCAGCCCGCGCTCTTTCAGGTCGCGGATGATCGGCTTGTTCGCATCGAAGACCTGCTGGCCTTCGTAGTCGGGCACCAGCGACGTGAACCTGGTGTGCTCGTCGACGGTCACCACCGTGGGTATGCCGGCCGCGTTGCAGGCGTTCTGGTCGTCCTCACCGAACGCCGGCGCCATGTGGACCACGCCGGTGCCGTCCTCGGTGGAGACGAAGTCCCCCGCGAGCACGGTGAAGGCGGGTGTGCCCGCCACCGTCTCGACCAGGAAGTCGAACAACGGCGTGTAGCGGCGGCCGACCAGCTCGCTGCCCTTCAGCGTGCCGACCCGCTCCGCGTCATGGAACTCCTTCTGGTAGGCGGCGAGCCGGGCCTCTCCCACGATGTACCGCTCACCGCCGGACTCCATGACCGCGTAGTCGATGTCGGGCCCGACCGCGAGCGCCAGGTTCGACGGCAGCGTCCACGGCGTGGTGGTCCAGACCAGGATCTTCTCGCCGGTCTCCAACTCGAAGGCCACGGTCAGCGCCGGGTCCTGCCGGTCCCGGTACACGTCGTCCATCCGGGTCTCGGTGTTCGACAGCGGCGTCTCGCACCGCCAGCAGTACGCCAGCACCCGGAAGCCCTCGTAGATCAGACCCTTTTCGTGCAGGGTCTTGAAGGCCCACATGACGCTCTCCATGTAGTCCAGGTCGAGCGTCTTGTAGTCGTGGGAGAAGTCCACCCACCGGGCCTGGCGGGTGACGTACCGCTCCCAGTCCCGGGTGTATTTGAGCACCGACGTACGGCAGGCGTCGTTGAACTTGTCGATGCCCAGCTCGAGGATCTCGCTCTTGGCGGAGATGCCGAGCTGCTTCTCCGCCTCCACCTCCGCGGGCAGCCCGTGGCAGTCCCAGCCGAACCGCCGCTCCACCCGCCGGCCCCGCATCGTCTGGTACCGAGGTACGACGTCCTTCACGTACCCGGTGAAGAGGTGGCCGTAGTGCGGCAGCCCGTTGGCGAACGGCGGGCCGTCGTAGAAGACGTACTCGTTGTCGCCGTCCTTGCCCGGGTCCCGCGCCTCGACAGACTTCGGGAACGTGCCGTCCGTGGACCAGAAGTCCAGCACACGCTCTTCGAGCCTGGGGAACGACGGGCTCGCCGGTACGCCACGGTCCGGCGCGTCCTGCGGGTACGGCATCTGTGGTGCTCCTCGTCATACACATCGGTATGCGAGGACGAGTCGGCGCACCTCGCGCCACCCGCGGTACCACCTCGCTTGACACCCGTACGGGTGCCCGCTCGTCGGTCGGCTGTGACGGGCCGAACCCGTCCGGTTCTACTCGGGCCGCCGCAGGGACGCGGGCCGTTTCTTCCGGAGGCTCACCGGTGATGGCCGGGTCGAAGCCTGTCCGACAAGGCTACCCGAGCCCGCCGCCTCGGCTCACCCGATATCCCAGGGTGGCGGTGCGCCACGCTTCCGCTGTTCGCGAACCGGCCTTCTGCCGGCTCGGCCGTCCCGGCAGGCTGGACCGCATGAGGGCTGATCGCGTCGCGGTGCTGTCGGACATCCACGGCGTACTCCCGGCGTTGGAGGCGGTACTCGCCGAGCCGGACGTCCGGTCCGCGGACCTGATCGTGTTGACCGGTGATCACGCGGCCGGGCCGCTGCCGGTGCCCACCCTCGATCTCCTCTCCAGCCTCGACAACACCGTGTGGGTACGGGGAAACGCCGACCGTGAACTCGCCGCGCTCGCCCGTGGCGCCGGGCCGTCGCAGCGGGGCGCCTCGACGACGTTCCCGGGATCGCGAAGGCGTTGGAGCCGCTGGTCGCCTCCGACTAGCTCCGCGGCGCGCGCAGGCCGGTCAGGACGAGCGCCCACACGGCGTCGAACGCGGCGTCGATCTCCGGGTTGCGCCAGTCCGGCGCGTGCACCGGGTGGTGGAACGCCGCCGTAGCGGTGAGTACGGCCCGCGCCGTGACATCGACATCAGCAGCCACGAACTCCCCGTTCGTCACCCCGTCGCGGACGATCTGGGCGATCTGGCGGGTCAACTCGGCGACGTGCGCCTGCTCCACCCGGGGCGAGGCCGCCACCAGCGCCACGTACGTCGCGAACAGCTCGGGATCGTCCGCGGCCTTGCCACGCTTGGCGGCCGACAGCGTGGTCAGCCAGCGCCGCAGCCGCTCCTCGGCGGGGCCGTCCTCGGCGGCGATCGCGGCGAGCGGCGCCGAGACCCGCTCCAGCCAGCGGCCGACCACGGCCTCGCGCAGCGCCGTCTTGCTGGTGAAGTGCCGGTAGACGCTGCCGTGGCTCACCCCGAGCGCGCGAGCCACGTCCACGACGGTCGCCTTGCCCGGCCCGAAGCGGCGGAGGACCTCCTCCGCCGCCTCCAGCACCCGCTCGGGGGTCAGGATCTCTTCTGCCACGTACGCCATTCTCTCAATCCACCGGTGCGGCCATTCCGCGCCCGGTCCGTGCGTCCGCCGAGGTCAGGGGGTCAGTGTTCGCTGTCCAGGTGGGCCATCTGGGAGGGGGCGTAGCGGTCTCCGGCTGCTGAGCCGACCGGGATCGCCGCTTCGATTCGTGCGAGATCCGCGGGGCCGAGGGCCAGGTCCAGGGCGCCGAGCGCCTCGGTCAGCCGGTCCCGCCGGCGCGCGCCCACCAGCGGCACGACCTGGTCGCCCTGGGCGAGCACCCAGGCGATCGCGAGCTGCGCCACGGTCACGCCCTTGGCCTCGGCGATGCCGCGCAGCGCTTCGATCAGCTCCAGGTTGTGATTCAGGTTCTCAGCGGAGAACCGCGGGCTCATGCCCCGGAAGTCGCCGGCGGCCAACTGCCGCTGCTTCGACCAGCGGCCGCTGAGCAGGCCACGGGACAGCACGCCGTACGCGGTCACGCCGATCCCCAGCTCGCGCAGCGTGGGCAGGATCTTCTCCTCGATGCCGCGGGACAGCAGCGAATACTCGATCTGCAGGTCGCTGATCGGGTGCACCGCGTGTGCCCGGCGGATGGTGTCCGCACCGACCTCCGAGAGGCCGATGTGCCGTACGTATCCGCTGTCCACCAACTGCGCGATCGCGCCGACCGTGTCCTCGATCGGCACGGCGGGGTCGAGCCGCGCCAGGCGGTAGACGTCCACATGGTCGGTGCCGAGCCGCCGCAGCGTGTACGCCAGCGCGTTCTTCACCGCCGCCGGCCGCCCGTCGACGCCGAGCCAACTGCCGTCCGGCCCGCGCTGCGCGCCGAACTTGACGCTGATCGTGACGTCGTCCCGGTTGCGTCCCTTCAGGGCTTCCCGGATCAGCAGTTCGTTGTGGCCCATGCCGTAGAAGTCGCCGGTGTCGATCAGCGTCACGCCCGCGTCCAGGGCGGAGTGGATCGTGGCGATGCTCTCGGCGTCGTCGGCGGGACCGTACAGGTCTGACATGCCCATGGCGCCGAGCCCGATCGCGGAGACCTCCGGGCCGGTGTCGCCTAGCTTTCGAGTGATCACGACATCTCCTTCGTCTGTCCGTACGAAGGAAGCATGGCTTATGGACTGACAGATTTCAATATTTGTCAGCCATCTATGGCGCGGCTCACGTCGGGAACTCGGGCAGCACCTTCTTCTCCAGACCACCACCGGTGCGCCAGGTCGACACGTGGCGGCTGTTGTCGGCGAAGCGCACCATGCCGACCCGGTCGAGGTCGAACGCGAAGCAGTGGTACGGCTCGGGCGGCCGCCAGTCGATCCGCGCGAAGATCGCGTCTTCGTACGCCCGGCGGCGGTCAGGGTCGGTGACCTCGACGACCCGGCCATACAGCTTGAGGTCTCCCTGGTTGGAAGACTCGTGCGCCTTGTCGGGCACCAGGCTGTGCACCGTGTACCGGGGATCCCGCAGCAGGTCCAGCGCCTTGGTGGACTGCCAGATCATGCCGGTCATCAGGTCGTCGCCGACGAAGTCGCACTCCACGCCGCTGATCCGCGGCGAACCGTCGGGGCGCAGCGTACCCAGGAGAAAGATCTGTTCCTGCTCGAACCGCTCGCGGACCAGGGCCGCAAGCTCCGGACAGGCTTCCGCGAACTCACGCCATCTCATGCGCCGGACGCTAGGCCGGGGGTACGACAATCAGGCGTCGGGGAACCAGAGCTCGAGCTCGCGCTTGGCCGACTCCGGCGAGTCGGAGGCGTGCACCAGGTTCTCCCGGTTGGACAGCGAGAAGTCGCCGCGGATGGTGCCGCCGGGCGCTTTGCGGCCGTCGGTGGGGCCGGTCAGGGTGCGTACCACCTCGATCGCCTGGTCGCCGGAGAGGATCAGCGCGACCAACGGACCCGAAGTCATGAACGCCTTCAGCGGCGGATAGAACGGCTTCTCGACGTGCTCGGCGTAGTGCTCGTCGGCGAGTGCGGCGTCCATGGTGCGCAGCGTCATCGCCTCGATGGTCAGACCCTTCGCCTCGAACCGGCTGAGCACCTCGCCGACCAGGCCACGTCCTACCGCGTCGGGTTTGATGAGTACGAGGGTGCGCTCGGACACCGTTGCCGCCTCCGTGATCGTCAGGCCAGTTTTCCGGTACGTTACCGCGCTCCCCCACCCGGCCCTCGCCCGCGCGGTGCCGAGACGCTCCGTGATCACGTGATCCCACTTGGTGATCGCCGGATCCCGCCCGCCCGACATGGCCCCTGATCTGGTGTTTCGTCTGCGGATCGGGGGCTCCAGCACTTCCCTCCTATAGACCGGTGGGCATACTCTCGCCAACGTGCCAGTTCCACGGCCGGCCCCCCGGCCCGCCCCCCGAGCCGTACGCGGTCCGGCTGCCCGCGGCGGTGCTCCGCGAGCCGGCAACGCCGCGCGCGGTGCCCAGCGCGCCGCGCAGACCAGGGCGTCCGTACGGGCGATGCAGACCGCGCGCGCCCGGGCCACCGCGACCGACAACCGGATGCTGACCGCGCTGTCGAACGAGCGCGACGGGCACCGCCGCCACGCCGGCACGGGCAACCTGCACGGCTCGCCGCGGCCCCGCGGCCACATGATGGTCGCCGGTTTCGTGGCGCTGCTCGGCGCTTTCGTCACCACCGCCGGCGCGGGCAGCGGGAACGGCTTCGTCAGCGCGATCGGCGTCGCGATCGCGATCAGCGCCGGGGTGTACGCCGTGTTCACCGTCGCGCAGCGCCGGCTCGCCAGCATGGTGCCCGGTACGGCGCACATCGTGAGCGCCACCGCACCGCCGGCCGCCGCCACCCACGGCCGCTGCGAGATGCACCTGGTGGTCCAGGCGCCCCGCCTGATGGCCACCGCGGTACGGCACCGCGACGGCTCCGTACCGGTGGCGAAGTGGCCCACCCCGGGCGGCACGCTGCCGGTGGTGGTCGACCCGCGCGACCCGCGGGACCTGCGGATCCGGTGGGACAAGGTGCGCCCCCACGGCGAAACCGCACCCGACTACGACCCGAAGCACGAAGCGCAAGCCGAGCACAGGCCCACGGCCAGCCCCCAGCCGAAGCTGATTCCCGACGACGATCTCGAGATCCTGGCGGACGCCACAGGGGTCTCGTCGTCCACCACCGGGTCCGTCACCACGCCCGGGGACGTCCTGGTCGGATCGGACGGCGCCGCCGCCGACACCGCCGCGCTCGGGGCAGCGAGCACTCCGCTGGTCGGCGATCCCGGCACCGGCTCCCGTAGCGGCAACGGCGCGTCGCCGCTCGACGGCGACGTGACCGCGCTGGCGGGCGACACCGCCTCGCCGCTGAGCGAGTTCTTCGACGCCTCCGACGGCGAACCCGTGGACCTGAGCTTCCTCGACCCGCCGAAGTTCGGCTCACTCGTCGAGCGGGATCCGCTCCTGATCGAGTACGGGTCCCCGATCCGCGAAGTCGGCGTAACCCTGATCGTGTCCGACCTCAAGCAGTCGCTGGAGTTCTACCGGGACGTGCTCGGGTTCTTCGAGATCGAGAGCGGCCCGGACATGGTGCTGCTGGAGGCGCGTACCGGGCGGCTGGTGCTGCGGCAGCGCGACGACGCCGAGGCCAAACCGCCCCGCCTGATGCACCTCACGCTCGAAGTCAACGACATCGACACCGCGCACCGTACGCTCACCAAGCGCGGGATCGAATTCATCGACGAGCCCCGTACGGTGCTCAAGGGCGAACTGCTGGAGCTGTGGGCGGTCTCGTTCCACGACCCCGACGGGCACGGTGTCGCGCTCACCAGCTGGCTGCCTCGGGAGTCGACCGACGCCTAGCCTCGGCCGAGAATCGTACGGCGGACGTGCAGCACGTACCACCAGACCAGGGCGAACACCACGCCCAGGATGCCGAGCGCCCACTGGAGGAAACCGGCGAGCGTGACCGCGAGATTCAGGCCGCCCACGACGTACCACGTGGCGTCGTAGCGGAGCAGGCCGGCGAGCACCACGGCGGCCACGGCGAGCACCACCACGCTGACGATCGCAGCCGTGGTACGCGGTCCGCCGAGCATCCGTAGCGGTGCGATCGCGAGCAGCAGCGCCACCGCCTCGATCATCAGTGTGAGGGCGCCGAGGACGCGTACCGCGCCAGGTGGATTGCGCAGTCCCGAGCGCGGCCGCCCACCGCTGTCCGGCTCTCCAGCCGCGGCTGGTTCTCCATCCTCCCCGATTCCTCCGGTGCCGCCCGGTGCCGGCTCAGACCTGCCGGACCCACCCGGCTCGGGCGGCCGCGGGTCGGTCGAGGTCGGCTCGGAACGCGCCGACCCCGAGGGCGTCGCGGCTGGACGGGTGGGGTCGGCGGACGCCGGCTCCGTGGGCTTCGGGTCGGTGGGCGTCGGGTCTTGGCTGCTCATCGGACGAACATCTTTCGGGCGTCGGCGACGGTGACCACGGAGCCGGTCACCACGACGCCGACGCCGCCCAGTGCAGCGGTGGCGTCGGCCTCGGCGAGCGTGACCGCGGTATCGATCGCCTCGAGCAGATCCGGTGCCACGGTGACCCGCTCGGCGCCGAACACCTGGGACGCCAGCGGCGCCAGGTCCTCGAGCGGGAGCGCCCGGGGCGAGGAGTTGCGGGTCACCACGACGGCGTCCGCCACCGCCTCCAACTCCTCCAGCATTCCCCGTACGTCCTTGTCGCCCAGTACGGCGAACACGGCGACCAGCTTCCGGAAGTGGAACTCCTCGATCAGGGCGGCGGCGGTCGCCGCCATCCCGGACGGGTTGTGCGCCGCGTCGAGCAGCACGGTCGGCGTCGTACGGACCCGTTCCAGGCGGCCCGGTACGGCGACGGAGGCGAAGCCTTCGCGTACCAGAGCGGGTTCCAGTTGACGTTGCGTGCCGCTGCCCAGGAACGCCTCCACCGCGGCGAGCGCCAACGCGGCGTTCTGCGCCTGGTGGGCGCCGTACAACGGCAGGAGGATGTCTTCGTACTCGGCGCCGAGGCCTTGCAGGCTGAGCTGCTGACCACCGAACGCGAGGCTCCGCCGCATCACCCCGAACTCGCTGCCCTCCCGCGCCAGCGTGGCGTTCATCTCGGCGCAGCGCTGCAGGATCGGCCGGGCGGCTTCGTCGGGCTGGGTCGCCGCGATCAGGGTGGCGCCATTGTGGACGATGCCGAGCTTCATCCGGGTGATCTCTTCGATGCTGTCGCCGAGCCACTCGGTGTGGTCAAGCCCGACCGGGGTCAGTACGCAGACCGGCGCCTCGATCACGTTGGTGGAGTCGGTCTCGCCACCCAGCCCGACCTCGACGATCCCGACGTCCACCGGCGCGTCGGCGAACGTGGCGAACGCCAACGCCGTGGTCATGTCGAAGTACGTCAGCGGCTCCTCGTACTGGTCGTCGACCAGGGCGGCGAGCGGCGCCACCTCGCGGTAGATCTCGACGAAGCGCTCCTCCGAGACCGGCTCGCCGTCGAGGGAGATCCGCTCCCGTACGGTGTCGAGGTGGGGGCTGGTGTACCGGCCGGTACGCAGCCCGTGCGCCCGCAGCAGCGCGTCGATCATCCGCGCCGTGGACGACTTGCCGTTGGTGCCCGTCAGGTGGATCGACGGGTACGCCCGCTGCGGCTTGCCCAGCAGGTCCAGCAGCGACTCGATCCGTGCCTTCTCGAACACCATCCGGGTGAAGCCGCGTTGCAACAGCTCCCGGTCGACGGCGTCGTACTCGTTGGTCACGTGGTGGCTCCGTTACGACGGCAGGGCGGCGAGGGCCGCGGTCAGACGCTCGTGCTCGCGTTCGGCGGCCGCGAGCCGGTCGCGGATCTTGGTCACCACCGGCTCGGGCGCCTTCGCCAGGAACGCCTCGTTGCCGAGCTTGCCGCGACACTGGTTGAGCTCCTTCTCGGTCGCCGCGAGGTCCTTGGTGAGGCGGGCCCGCTCGGCCCCGACGTCGATCGCACCGCGGGTGTCCAGCTCGACCGTCACCCGGCCGCCGCCGGACCGCTCCGGACTCACGGTCAGCGTCGCGGTCGCGGCGAAGTCGCCGGCGGGCGGATCGAGTCGGGCCAGGGAACGGATCAGCGGCTCGTGGGCGGCCACGCCCGCGGCGTCCAGTCCGGTCAGCCGGGTGGCCACCCGCTGGCCTGGCTTGAGGCCCTGGTCGGAACGGAAGCGGCGTACCTCCGTGACGATCTTCTGCAGGGCGGCGACCTCGGCCTCGGCGGCCGCGTCGGCACGGGCCGGATCCGGGGTGGGCCAGTCGGCGACCATCACGGACTCGCCGTGGGTGAGGGCGCGCCACAGCTCGTCGGTCACGAACGGGATCACCGGGTGCAGCAGCCGCAGCAGCGAGTCGAGCACCTCACCGAGCACCCGGCGGGTGGCGTCGGCGGCGGCACCGCCGGCCGAGAGCACCGGCTTCGACAGTTCGAGGTACCAGTCGCAGACGTCGTCCCAGGCGAAGTGGTAGAGCGTCTCGCAGGCCTTGGCGAACTCGTACGTGTCGAGCTGTTCGTCCACGTCGGCGATCGTCCGGCGCAGCCGGGACAGCATCCAGCGATCCACAGTGGACAGCTGCTCCGGAATCGGGCCGGCCACCGTCGCGCCGTTGAGCAGGGCGAACCGGGTCGCGTTCCACAGCTTGTTGCAGAAGTTGCGCGAGCTCTGCACCCACTCCTCGCCGATCGGTACGTCGACACCGGGGTTGGCGCCGCGGGCGAGGGTGAACCGCAGCGCGTCGGAGCCGTACCGGTCCATCCAGTCCAGCGGGTCGACGGCGTTGCCGAACGACTTCGACATCTTCTTGCCGAACTGGTCGCGCACCATGCCGTGCAGCGCGATGGTCCTGAAAGGCACAGCAGGGCTTCCGGTTTCATCCTTCATGCCGTAGAGGCCGAACATCATCATCCGGGCTACCCAGAAGAACAGGATGTCGTAGCCGGTGACGAGCACCGTCGTGGGATAGAAGCGCTGCAGGTCCTCGGTCTGGTCGGGCCAGCCGAGGGTGGAGAACGGCCACAGGGCGGAGGAGAACCAGGTGTCGAGGACGTCCTGGTCCTGGGTCCAGCCTTCGCCGGTCGGGGGTTCGTCGTCGGGGCCGACGCAGACGATCTCGCCGTCGGGGCCGTACCAGACCGGGATCCGGTGGCCCCACCAGAGCTGGCGGGAGATGCACCAGTCGTGCATGTTGTCGACCCAGTCGAAGTACCGCTTCGCCATCGTCGGCGGGTGCACCTCGACCGTGCCCTCACGCACCGCGTCGCCGGCGGCCTTGGCGAGCGGGCCGACCTTCACGAACCACTGCAGCGACAGCCGCGGCTCGACGGTGGTCTTGCAGCGGGAACAGTGACCCACCGAGTGCACGTACGGCCGGACCTCCTTGACGATCCGCCGCTGCTCCCGCAGCGCCGCCACGATCGCCGGCCGCGCCTCGAACCGGTCCTGCCCCTGGAACGGGCCGTGCGCGGTGATCACGCCGTGGTCGTCCATCACGGTGATCGACGGCAGGTCGTGGCGCTGCCCGATCTCGAAGTCGTTCGGGTCGTGCGCCGGGGTCACCTTCACCGCACCGGAGCCGAAGCTCGGGTCGACGTGCTCGTCGGCCACGATCGGGATCCGCCGGCCGGTCAGCGGCAGCTCGATCTCGGTCCCGATCAGGTGCTGGTAGCGCTCGTCGGAGGGGTGCACCGCGACGGCGGTGTCGCCGAGCATCGTCTCCGCCCGGGTGGTGGCGACCACGATCTGAGTATCGCCCTCGCCGTACCGGATCGAGACCAGTTCGCCGTCGTCCTCGGTGTGCTCCACCTCGATGTCGGACAACGCGGTGAGGCACCGGGGGCACCAGTTGATGATCCGCTCGGCGCGGTAGATCAGGCCGTCTTCGTACAGCTTCTTGAAGCTGGTCAGTACGGCGCGGGACAGGCCGGAGTCCATCGTGAAGCGTTCGCGGGTCCAGTCGACGGAGTCGCCGAGGCGGCGCATCTGGTCGAGGATCATGCCGCCGGACTCGGCCTTCCACTGCCAGACCCGCTCGACGAACTTCTCCCGCCCCAGGTCGTGCCGGGACAGGCCCTCGCTCGCCAGCTGCCGCTCCACCACGTTCTGGGTGGCGATGCCGGCGTGGTCCATGCCGGGCAGCCAGAGGGCGGCGTACCCCTGCATCCGGCGGCGGCGGGTGAGCGCGTCCATCAGGGTGTGCTCGAACGCGTGGCCCAGGTGCAGCGAGCCGGTGACGTTCGGCGGCGGGATCACGATGCAGAACGGGTCGCCGTCGCCGCGGGGCTGGAAGTAGCCGTTGGCTTCCCAGCGCTCGTACAGGGGGCTCTCCACGGCGGTCGGGGCGTACTGGGCGGGCAGTTCCATGGTGGGACGGGGCTCCTGTGTCGCGGTCACCCCGCGAGTCTACGGACCCGCCGGGACCACTACCGCCTGAACATGGCCGGCGGCCCCGCGGGAGGTCGCGGCGTGGCATGGTTGCAGCGTGGACGGACTACTCGGCCTGCTCAGTCCCGGTTGGCAACTGGTGCTCGGCGTCTGCGTCGCGGTCGCCGTCGTGGTCGCGGGATTTCGACTGGTACGCCGTGGTCCGTCGCGGATGACCAAGGCGATGGGTGTGACCGCCCTGATCCTGCTCGGCCTGGTGGCGATCACTTTCCTGCTGGGCTAAACGGGTGGCGCGGCCGGCCCGGCAGCGGCCAGACTCGGCGGATGCGTTGCGTGGTCGACCAGGATCTGAAGGCGTACGCGGACCGGGTGACCCCGTGGCTGCTGTGCGACCCGGTCGGCAACAACGTGGCGTACACCCTGATCCACCAGCGGCTGTCCGGTGCGGTGCCCACCGAGCCGGACGCGCTGTGGCTGCGGGTGCTCGACGGGCACGACCATCTCGTGGGAGTGGCACTGCGTACGCCGCCGTTCGGGTTGCTGCTCACCCGGGTGCCGGACGCCGCCGTCGAGGTGCTGATCGCCGAGATAAGGCGACTCGGCATCGCGTTGCCGTCCGCCCACGGGCCGGCAGGACCTGGCCAACCCGACCAGCAACTCGATCTACCAGAAGCTCGGCTACTACCCGGTCACCGACGCGCAGCAGTGGCGCTTCGTCGAGCAGGTCACTGACTGAGCCGGCGGTTGGCGAGGCTGGGCAGCTCGGCGCGGATCGTGGCCAGCCGGTCGAGGTCGATGTCCGCCACCGTGACCCCGACGGTGTCCGGCGCCTGCGCGACGACGATCCCCCATGGGTCGACCACCATGCTGCGACCGAAACACGTACGGCCCGGCTCGTGGTCGCCGATCTGCGCGGCGGCGATCACGTAGCACTGGTTCTCGATCGCCCGGGCGCGCAGCAGCACCTCCCAGTGGTCCCGCCCGGTGTGCAGCATGAACGCGGCCGGCACCACGATCAGCTGGGCTCCGGCGAGCCGCCGGTACAGCTCGGGGAACCGCAGGTCGTAGCAGATCGACATGCCGAGTCCGACCCCGTCGACGTCGGCCGTCACGGTCTCGGTGCCGGCCGCGACCCGCTTCGACTCGTGGTAGGACACCCGGCCCGGGATCTCGACGTCGTACAGGTGGATTTTGCGGTACGTGGCCCGCAGCTCGCCGTGCGGGTCGTACAACAGCGACGTGTTGTACGTACGCCCCGGCTCCGGGCCGGCCTCGTGGAACGAGCCGGCGTGCAGCCAGATGCCGAGCGACCGTGCCGCGTGGGCGGCCCACTGGCCGAACTCCCCGTCCACCGGTTCCGGCTCGGGCTCGGTGGCGCCGGGCCCGAGGTAGTCCACGTACTCCGGGAGTACGACCAGCCGCGCCCCCGCGTCGGCCGCCTGCTGCACCAGCTTGCGCGCGGCGGCGAGGTTGTGGTCCCGGTCTTCCTGGCTGTTGACCTGACACACGGCGACCCGCATGGCTTCGAGCCTAGTGCCCGAGGTGTGGCCGCGCCCGGGTCGTCCAGGGTCGGTCAAGCGGTCGTCAGCGCACCAGCAGCGCCTCGGCGCCGACCGGTCGGAACCCGGCCGCCAGGAACGCCCGTACGCTCGCCGCGTTCCCCGGCGCCACCTGCGCCCACACCATCCGCCCCTCCGGTGCGAGATGCCGCGCCGCCGTCGCCAACGCCCTCCCCAGCCCCCGGCCCCGGTACGCCGGATCCACCTCGACGGCGGTCTCCCACCGGCCACCGAGCCCACGCCCGAGCAGCACCACGCCGCCCTCGACGGTCCACACGGACACGTCGTCCCGGTAACGCAGCGCCCGCCGCACCCTCGGGTGGTCGCGGTCTGCCACCGGGTCCAGCCGCAGCGGCACAGGCCCTGGCAGCGGCGCGGCGAGGGTCACCAGGTCGACGTTGTTCACGCGGCGGCCGAGCTTGCCGCACAGCGCGGAGAGGAACGGCGGGTTCAGCGGCGCGGACAGGTCGGCTTCGGGGAGCTGCTGACGTACCCACGAAGGGTCTGCGTCGGCGGCGACGACATGGTGGGCCGTGAACGCCAGCACCGCCGCCTGCCTGGGCGAAGGCTGCGGTACGACCGTGAGGCCACCGTCGGCGGGCGGGAAGGCACCGGCCTCAACGGCGAGCAGCAGCTCGGCGAGCGTGACCACGGGGCCACCGTAGACGCTCCGGGCGCGACCAGGCACGATCGAGGCACCATGACGCTCACCGACCGGCTGCCACCCGCCCCCGACCCCGACACCCTGTACGACACCTTCGCCGGTTGGGCGGAGGAGTCAGGGTTGAGCCTCTACCCCGCGCAGCAGGAGGCGCTGATCGAGCTGGTCTCCGGCTCGAACGTCATCCTCGCCACGCCGACCGGGTCCGGAAAGAGCCTGGTCGCGGCGGGCGCCCACTTCGCCGCGCTCGCCCGGGACCAGGTCAGCTTCTACACCGCGCCGATCAAGGCCCTGGTCTCGGAGAAGTTCTTCGCGCTGTGCGACATGTTCGGGGCGGACAACGTCGGGATGATGACCGGCGACTCCAGCGTGAACGCCGACGCCCCGATCATCTGCTGCACCGCGGAGATCCTGGCGAACATCGCGCTGCGCGACGGCGCGGACGCCGACGTGGGGCTCGTGGTGATGGACGAGTTCCACTTCTACGGCGAGCCGGACCGCGGCTGGGCGTGGCAGGTGCCGCTGCTGGAGCTGCCGCAGGCGCAGTTCCTGCTGATGTCGGCGACGCTCGGCGACGTGTCGTTCTTCGAGCAGGACCTGACCCGGCGTACCGGGCGGTCGACGGCGGTGGTCCGCTCGACGGAGCGGCCGGTCCCGCTGACCTTCGAGTACGTCACCACACCCGTCCACGAGACGCTGACCGACCTGCTGCAGACCGGTGGCGCGCCGGTCTACGTCGTGCACTTCACCCAGGTGGCGGCGCTGGAACGGGCCCAGGCGCTGATGAGCATCAACGTCTGCACCCGCGCCGAGAAGGACATGATCGCTGCGGAGATCGGGCGGTTCCGGTTCAGCGCGGGCTTCGGCAAGACCCTGTCCCGGCTGGTACGCCACGGCATCGGCGTACACCACGCGGGCATGCTGCCGCGCTACCGCCGGCTGGTGGAGCGCCTGACGCAGGCCGGCCTCCTCAAGATCGTCTGCGGTACGGACACGCTCGGCGTCGGCATCAACGTGCCGATCCGCACCGTCCTGTTCACCGCGCTCTCCAAATACGACGGGGTACGGACCCGGCACCTGAAGGCGCGGGAGTTCCACCAGATCGCCGGGCGGGCCGGGCGGGCCGGTTTCGACACCGTCGGCACCGTCGTGGTGCAGGCGCCCGAGCACACGATCGAGAACGAGAAGGCCCTCGCGAAGGCCGGCGACGACCCGAAGAAACGCCGCAAGGTGGTCCGCAAGAAGCCGCCCGAAGGCTTCGTCTCCTGGGGCGAACCCACGTACGAACGCCTGGTCGCCGCGGACCCCGAGGCGTTGGCCTCGTCGTTCCAGATCAGCCACGGGATGCTGCTCAACGTGATCGGCCGTCCCGGTGACCCGTTCGCCTCGGTGCGCAAGCTGCTCGAAGACAACCACTCCGACCGGCCGGCACAGTTGCGGCTGATCCGGCGCGCCATTGCGAACTACCGGGCGCTGCTCGCCGCCGGGGTGGTGAAACGCCTGGCCGAGCCGGACCCGGACGGGCGCCTGGTGCGGCTCGCCGAGGACTTCCAGGTCGACTTCGCGCTCAACCAGCCGCTGTCACCGTTCGCTCTCGCCGCGATCGAACTGCTCGACCGCGCCGATCCCTCGTACCACCTGGACGTGCTCTCCGTCATCGAGGCCACACTGGACGATCCCCGGCAGGTGCTCGCCGCGCAGCGGTTCAAGGCGAAAGGCGAGGCCGTCGCCGCGATGAAGGCCGACGGCATCGAGTACGACGAGCGGATGGCGCTGCTCGACGACGTCACGTACCCGAAGCCGCTCGCGGAACTGCTGGACGAGGCGTACCAGATGTACCGGCGCGGCCATCCGTGGGTGTCCGAGCACGAGCTGTCCCCCAAGTCGGTCGCCCGTGACCTGTACGAACGCGCCATGACCTTCACCGAGTACGTCAGCTTCTACCAGCTCGCCCGCTCCGAAGGGCTGGTCCTGCGCTACCTCGCCGACGCGTACAAGGCCGTACGGCAGACCGTCCCCGAGGAGGCGAAGACCGACGACCTGGTCGACCTCGAGGAATGGCTCGGCGAACTGGTACGCCAGATCGACTCCAGCCTGCTCGACGAGTGGGAACGGCTGCGCAACCCGGACGCGCCCGAGCCGGAGGTCAGGCACGACGACAAGCCGCCCGCGGTCACCCGCAACACGCGGGCGTTCCGGGTCCTCGTACGCAACGCCCTGTTCCGCCGGGTCGAGCTGGCCGCCCTCCGCCGGTACGACGAGCTCGGCGACCTCGACGCGGAGTCCGGCTGGGACGCCGACGAGTGGCGCGAGGCGCTGCGGCCGTACTGGGAGGAGCACGCCGACATCGGCACCGGCCCGGATGCGCGCGGCCCCAAGCTGCTCCTGATCGAGGAAGGCCCGACCACCTGGCAGGTACGCCAGATCCTCGACGACCCGGCCGGCGACCACGACTGGGGCATCAGCGCCGAGGTGGATCTGGCCGCCTCCGACGAAGCCGGCGAGGCCGTCGTCACGGTCACCGACGTCAACCAACTGTGAGCTGCTGAAGTCGCGTGCTCAGGAACTTCCGCTCGGCGTCGTTGGTCGCCAGGTCGAGTGCGGCGCGGTAGGCCGCGGCGGCCTCGCCGTACCGGCCCAGGCGGCGGAGCAGGTCGGCCCGTACGGCGGGCAGCAGGTGGTAGCGCGGCAGCGCCTCGTCCAGGCCGTCCAGTAGGCGGATCGCCACCGCCGGGCCGTCCGCCTCCGCCACGGCGACGGCGCGGTTGAGGCGTACCACCGGGGAGCCGGTGAGCGCCTCCAGGTCGGCGTACAGTCGGGCGATCGCGGGCCAGTCGGTGTCGGCGGCGCTGGGCGCGGTGGCGTGCTCGGCGGCGATCGCGGCCTGCAGCAGGTACTTCCCGGGGCGGCCGGCGGCGCGGGCGGCGGCACGGCGTACCAGCGCGGCAGCCTCGGCGATCTCGGCGGCGTACCAGCGGGAACGGTCTTGATCCGGCAGGAGGACCAGCCGACCGTGAGCGTCGACGCGGGTGTCCCGGCGGGCGTACTGCAGCAGCATCAGCGCCAGCAGCGCGAGCGCCTCGGCCTCGTCCGGCATCAGGCCGCAGAGCACCCTCGTGATCCGGATCGCCTCGGCCGCCAGGTCGTGCCGCAGCGGCGTTTCGCCGGCGGTCGCGGCGTACCCCTCATTGAAGATCAAATACGACACCGCGAGTACGCCGTCCAGCCGCTCCGGCAGCTCCGTGTCCGACGGCGTCCGGTACGGGATCCGCGCCTGCGCGATCTTCTTCTTGGCCCGGGTGATCCGGGCGGCCATCGTCGCCTCGGAGACCAGGTACGCCCGCGCCACCTCACCCGTGGTCAGGCCGCCCAGCAGGCGCAGCGTCAACGCCACCCGGGCCTCCGTCGCGAGCGCCGGGTGACAGCAGGTGAAGATCAACCGGAGCCGCTCGTCGGGGATCATCTGCGGCTCCTCGTCAACGGCCGCGACATCGGTGACCAGCAGGGGAAGCTTGCGGGCGAGGTTCTGCTGCCGCCGCAGCAGGTCGAGCCCGCGGCGTCGCGCCACGGTGAACAGCCACGCTTCCGGCCGGTCCGGTACGCCGTCGTCCCGCCACGCCGTCACCGCCGCCGTGTACGCGTCCGCGAGACACTCCTCGGCGACGTCCAGGCTGCGCAGCTGGCCGGTGAGCAGGGCGAGCAGGCGCCCCCAGTGGTCCCGGTGCGCCTGCTCGACCGCGCTCGCCACCGTCACTGTTGGACGGTAGCCCTTACCTCGACGATGTCGGCCGGCAGCCGCTTCGCCCAGGCGATCGCGTCCTCGCGGGTCGGTACGTCGATCACGTAGAAGCCGCCGAGCTGCTCCCGCGCCTCGGTGAACGGTCCGTCGGTGACGGTGGCGTCCGCGTACCCCCGGACGACTGCGCCGGTGGCACTGCCGGCGAGTTCCGCCCCGCCCTTCATCGGCACCTTCGCCTCCGCCAACGCCGTGGCGAACTCCTGGTGCGCGGCGTACATCCCCTTGCGGTCGTCCTCGGTCGCGTCCGCCCATTTCGCCTCGTCGGCGTGGATCAGCAGTACGTACTCCATCGGGCTCTCCCTTCTCGTCACCACAATGACGAACGGAGGGCCCCGAAATCGACAGCTCAGCCGGAACCCGTCACAAGCACCAGCGCGGTCGCGGCGAGGCCGAGCCCCAGCAGTTGCACCGGCCGCAGCCGTTCCCGGTCGACGGCGAGCGCGAGCAGCACCGTACTGACCGGGTACAGCGAGGCGATCGGCGCGACGATCGCGAGCGAGCCCTGCTGGGCGGCGAGCAGGTAGAAGACGTTCGCGAGCACGTCGAGCACACCGGCGGCGACGATCCACCGCACCGCCAGCCGCGGCGGCCGTACCGACACCCGCAGGGTCGCGGCGATCGCGAGCCCGACGGTCACCGAGGTGAGCCGCGCCGCCACCAGCGGCCACATCCCGGCGTCCGACCCGGCCCGGTCGAGCGCGATGAAGAACACCCCGAACGCCACTCCCGCCGCGATCGCGGAAGCCAGCAACCGGGGTGTCACCACGCTGCGCTCCCCGTTCGGCGCCAGGCTGACGAACCCGATCGCGACCACCGCGCAACACACGCCGATCAGCGCGAGCGGCCGCGGCCACTTCTCCAGAACCAGACCAACCAGCAGTGGTACGAGTGCCGCCGTCACCGCCGTCGTGGGCGCCACCACCGCCATGGCCCCGGTGGAGAGGCCCTTGTAGAGCATCACCAGACCGACCAGCCCACAGAACCCGGCGAGCGCTCCCCAGCCGGCGTCGGCGAGGGTCGGCGACGCCGCGACGACCACCGCCGCGACCAGCACCAGCGGCACGGTGACCAGCTGGGAAAGCACCGTCACCGCCAGCGGATTCGCCCGGCGGGTCGCCGAGCCGCCGCAGAAGTCAGCCGAGCCGTACACCGCGGCACACGCTGCCGCCAGGAGGATCGCCGTCACTCCTGGAACCTACGGCGAGCACACCGCGGCCGGCGATCTATTTGACGTAGCTCACCCGAGCCGCAGTCGGCCGGTCGGGAGATCAGGCGGACTTTTCGCGACGCTCTGCCCGGGAGCGCTGCTTCGGCTCGCGACGCACGATCGTCGGGTTCACATTCTCGAGGACGACGTCCCGGGTGATACCTACCCGCGCCACGTCGGGGCTGCTGGGCACCTCGTACATCACGGGGAGCAGGACTTCCTCCATGATCGCGCGCAGGCCGCGGGCGCCGGTGCCGCGCAGGATCGCCTGGTCGGCGATCGCGTCGAGCGCGTCCTCACCGAACTCCAGCTCCACCGAATCCAGCTCGAACAGCCGCTGGTACTGCTTGACCAGCGCGTTCCGCGGCTCGGTGAGGATCTGGATCAGCGCGTCCTTGTCCAGGTTCCGTACGCTCGTCAACACCGGAAGCCGGCCCACGAACTCCGGGATCATCCCGAACTTCAGCAGGTCCTCCGGCATCACCTCGGCGAACACGTCGTCGTTCGACAGGTCGTCCTTGCTGCGCAGCTGGGAGCCGAAGCCGAGCCCCTGCTTGCCGACCCGCTGCTCGATGATCTTGTCCAGCCCCGCGAACGCACCACCGCAGATGAACAGCACGTTCGTGGTGTCGATCTGGATGAACTCCTGGTGCGGATGCTTGCGGCCACCCTGCGGCGGCACGCTGGCCGTCGTACCCTCGAGGATTTTCAAAAGCGCCTGTTGTACGCCTTCGCCCGACACATCCCGGGTGATCGACGGGTTTTCGCTCTTGCGGGCGATCTTGTCGACCTCGTCGATGTAGATGATCCCGGTCTCGGCGCGCTTGACGTCGTAGTCGGCGGCCTGGATCAGTTTGAGCAGGATGTTCTCGACGTCCTCGCCGACATACCCGGCTTCGGTGAGCGCCGTGGCGTCCGCGATCGCAAACGGTACGTTCAGCAGCCGCGCCAGGGTCTGTGCCAGGTGGGTCTTGCCGCAGCCCGTGGGGCCGATCAGCAGGATGTTGGACTTCGCCAGCTCCACCGCGTCGGCGGCGTTGGCCCGGGGCCCGCCACCGTCTGCCTGGATCCGCTTGTAGTGGTTGTAGACCGCGACCGAGAGCGACCGCTTTGCGCCGTCCTGGCCGACCACGTACTGGTCGAGGAACTCGCAGATCTCCTTCGGCTTGGGCAGCTCGTCCCACTTGACGTCGCCGGAGTCGGAGAGCTCTTCCTCGATGATCTCGTTGCAGAGGTCGATGCACTCGTCGCAGATGTACACACCTGGTCCGGCGATCAGCTTCTTGACCTGCTTCTGCGACTTTCCGCAGAAGGAGCACTTGAGTAGGTCGCCGCCGTCTCCGATCCGTGCCACCTAGGCGTCTCCCTGCGCTCACCGACCGGGCGCATCGCGCCCAACCTTCTGCCGACGTTCCAATTCTTTGAGCAGTACGTAGCCTCGACGTTACATGGTTGGGGGCCCATTGCGGACCCCCAACCACACGCTTAGTGCGCCCCGCTTGTCGCCGGGGTCGGCGACTTCTTCCTGGTACCGAGCACCTGGTCGATCAACCCGTACTCGAGAGCTTCCTCGGCGGTAAGGATCTTGTCGCGATCGATGTCCTTACGCACCTGCTCCACCGACTGGCCCGAGTGCTCCGCGAGCATCTCCTCCAGCAGGGCACGCATCCGCATGATCTCGCGCGCCTGGATCTCGATGTCCGAGCTCTGACCGTACCCGCCTTCGGTGGCGGGCTGGTGGATGATGATCCGGGAATTCGGCAGCGCCATCCGCTTGCCGGCCGCACCGGCGGAGAGCAGCACGGCCGCGGCGGAGGCCGCCTGACCCATGCAGATCGTCTGAATCGCGGGTCGCACATACTGCATCGTGTCGTAGATCGCGGTCAATGCCGTGAACGACCCGCCGGGCGAGTTGATGTAAAGCTGGATGTCCCGGTCAGGGTCCATCGACTCCAGGCAGATCAGCTGCGCCATCACGTCGTTGGCCGACGCGTCGTCGATCTGGACGCCGAGGAAGATGATCCGCTCCTCGAACATCTTGTTGTACGGGTTCATCTCCTTGATCCCGTACGAGGTGCGCTCGACGAACGACGGCAGGACGTATCGGTTGTGCACGGGCGCCGCGAGACGCTCGGCGGTGGTTGCGAACTGGTCGCGCACGTTGCTCTCCTCGTCTGCTCTCAACGTCCGTCAGCCACGTGTCCCAGCGCCGGCCGGCACCTGCTCGGCCCCGCTGATCACCCGGTCGATGAAGCCGTAGTCCTTCGCCTCCTCGGCGGTGAACCAACGGTCCCGGTCGGAGTCGGTCTCGACCTGCTCCACCGACTGGCCGGTGTGGAACGCGATCCGCTCCTGGATGGTGCGCTTGGTGTAGAGCATCTGCTCTGCCTGGATCGCGACGTCGGCCGCGGTGCCGCCGATGCCGCCGGACGGCTGGTGCATCATGATCCGGGTGTGGGGCAACGCGTACCGCTTGCCCTTGGCGCCGGCGCAGAGCAGGAACTGACCCATGGACGCGGCCAGGCCCATCGCGACGGTGGCCACGTCGTTGGTGACGTACTGCATCGTGTCGTAGATCGCCATGCCCGAGTAGACCGAGCCGCCGGGCGAGTTGATGTACAGGAAGATGTCGCGTTCCGGGTCCTCTGCCGCGAGCAGCAACAGCTGCGCACAGATCTGGTTCGCGATCTTGTCGTCCACCTCACTGCCCAGGAACACGATGCGCTCCCGCAGCAGCCGGTTGTAGACGAGATCGTCGAAGCCGCCGCCGGACGGGTCGCCCGTACGGCTCGCCGGCGGCTGCGAGTTGGCTGGCACGGCGGCTGGCCCGGCCGGGATGTGAAGCTCTGACATGGCAGCCCTTCGCGGAGTTGTCGGGTTCATCGGTGTGAAGCATCGGCACCGGTGCGTGTAAGCCGACACTAGCCGCTGGTCGCGGCGGCGGCTCGTGTCACCGGGGCCTGTTCGCTCTCAGCGCATCACACGCCGGCAGCGCTCCGACTACGCCTCGTCGCCGGTGGCGCCGCCGGCTTCGGCGCCGGACTCGGCGGCATCGTCGCCGGCCTCGTCGTCGGCCGCCGGGTTCAGCGCCGCGAGGTCGATCGGCTCGCCCTTGGCGTCGGTGACGGAAGCGCGTTCGACCACGATGGCGAGGGCCTTGCCACGGCGTACGTCGGCGACGATGGCGCGCAACTGGCCGCTGCGCTGCAGCTGGTCGGCGTACTCCTGGGGCGCCACGCCGGCCTGCTGGGCGCGGGAGAGCACCTCCTGGGTCAGCTCGGTGTCGTCGACCCCGACCTGCTCGGCGTCCGCGATCGCGTCCAACAGGATCTGGGTACGCACCGCGTCGCTCGCCGTACTGGTGAGCTCCTCGGTGAGGTCGTCCTCGGACTTCTTCTCCTCGGCGAGGTACTCCTCCAGGCTGGAGCCGATCCGCTCCAGCTGGTCGGACATCGCCTGCCGCCGGTATTCGACCTCCTCGGCCACCACGCCTTCGGGCACCGGCACCTCGGTGGCGGCCAGCAGCGCCTCGAGCACCTTGTCCCGGGCCTGGTACATCTGCTGCATCCGCTTCACCCGCTCGACCCGCTGCCGTACGTCGTCGCGCAGCTCGTCGAGCGTGTCGAACTCGCTGGCCAGCTGGGCGAAGTCGTCGTCCAGCGGCGGCAGCTCCCGCTCCCGTACGGACTTCACGGTCACGGCGACGTCGGCGTCCTGGCCGGCGTACTCACCGCCCACCAGTTGGGTGACGAAGGTCTTGGACTCGTCCGCCGACATGCCGACCAGCGCCTCGTCCAGCCCTTCCAGCAGCTTGCCGGAACCGACCTCGTGGGAGATCCCGGTGGCCGATCCGCCGGGCACCTCGGCCCCGCCGACCGTGGCCACCAGGTCGATCTGGACGAAGTCGCCCTCAGCCGCCGGCCGCTCCACGCCCTTCAAGGTCGCGAACCGCTCCTGCAGCGCGACGACCTGCTCGTCGATCTCCTCGTCGGTGACCTCGAGCTCGTCGACCTCCGCCGACAGGCTCGACAGGTCCGGCAGCTCGATCTCCGGTCGTACGTCCACCTCGGCGGTGAAGGCGAACTCGTCGCCCTCCTCCAGCTTGGTGATCTCCACGCTCGGCGAACCGAGCACCTTCACCTCGTGCTCCCGTACCGCGGCCAGGTAGTGCTCCGGGATCGCCTCGCGGGCGGCCTCCTCCAGTACGGCGGGACGGCCGAACCGCTGGTCGATGAGCCGGGTCGGCACCTTGCCGGGCCGGAAGCCCGGGATGCGTACCTGCTCGCCGATCGTCTTGTACGCCTGCTTCACGTTCGGCTCAAGGTCGGTGAACGGCACCTCAATCGACAGCCGGACCCGTGTCGGGCTCAACGTCTCCACGGTGCTCTTCACGGCGTACTCCTTGATCGTCTGGGGATTTGGTCAGGGGCCCGTGACAGACCCCTGAGCTTGAGCGTCCGGTCGGGGTGGCGGGATTTGAACCCACGGCCCCTCGCTCCCAAAGCGAGTGCGCTACCAAGCTGCGCCACACCCCGGGCGCTGCAAGTCTAGGCGGTGCCGACCCACCGGTGGCAGCCGGTGCGGTATCCGCTCGCGCAGCCCGTTACGCTAGACGAGCCGCCGATCAACGACGGCTCGCGGACGTAGCTCAATGGTAGAGCCCCAGTCTTCCAAACTGGCTACGCGGGTTCGATTCCCGTCGTCCGCTCCCATCACGAAGGCCCAGGTCAGCGGCGCATTCGCCGGACCTGGGCCTCATTTGTGGCTGCCACCTGATCAAGGTGTGGGCGATTCACGTGCCATTAGCCGTCGAGATGTCGGATCGGCGTACCCACCGATCGTCGTATGTTCGTCACGACCACCTAGCCAGGAGCGCAGACCCATGAAGTACATGATGTTCGTCGTCGTCGACCCGGACGCCGCTGCCGAGGCCGAGCCGTCAGAGGACGACCTGACCATCGAGCAGTGGCTGGCCGACGTCGACGGCCGGGGCAAGCGGATCACCGGTGACGCGCTGCGGCCGGTGAGCGACGCCACCACGGTCCGCGTCAGCCGGGGGCAGGTACTCGTCACCGACGGGCCGTTCACCGAGTCGAAGGAGTGGATCGTCGGCTTCGACATCCTGGAGTGCGACAACCTGGACGAGGCCATCGCGATCGCCGCGCGGCACCCGCAGGCCAACGGCGGCAAGCTCGAGCTGCGCCCGTTCTGGACGGACCAGGATTGACCACGCGTACGCACCGTGCCGCGGCCGAGGCGGTCACCTCGGCCGTGGCAGCGGAGCGGACCGGCATGGTGGCGAGCCTGATCCGGCTCACCGGCGACTGGGACCTGGCCGAGGACTGCGTCCAGGACGCCGTCGAGAGAGCCCTCGTGCGCTGGCCGTACGACGGGATGCCACGGTCGCCCGCGGCCTGGCTCACCACAGTGGCGAGGAACCGCGCACTCGACGTGCTGCGTCGCCGCCAGACGGAGCGGGCGAAGCTTCAGCAGCGCGCGATCATGGATGAGATGGCCCAGGGCGGCGCCATGGCGACGGACCCCACCTCCGATGACCGGCTGAGGTTGATCTTCACCTGCTGCCACCCGGCGCTTGCCCTGGACGGTCGGGTGGCGTTGACGCTGAAGACCGTGGCCGGCCTGAGCACCGCGGAGATCGCGCGGGCGTTCCTGGTGTCAGAGTCGACCATGTCGCAGCGGCTGCTGCGTACGAAGCGGAAGATCACCAACGCGGCGATCCCCTACCGGGTGCCGCCCGACGAGTTGCTCGCCGAGCGCACCAGCGGCGTACTCCTGGTGCTCTATCTGATCTTCAACGAAGGGTACGGCCAGCACGAGGACCACCTGGCCGCCGAGGCGCTGCGCCTCGCAAGGCTGCTGGTCGACCTGATGCCCGGCGAGGACGAGGCCCACGGACTGCTGGCGCTGGTCAGCTTTCAGATGTCCCGGCGCTCGACCCGGTTCGACGCCAACGGCGATCTCGTACCCATGGAGGAACAGGACCGCAGCCGCTGGGACCCGGCGCTCATGGCGGCGGGGCACCAACACCTACGCCGCGCGGCACGTTCGGGGCGGCCGCCGGGTCCGTACCGGCTGCAGGCGCAGATCGCCGCCTGCCATGCCACGGCGGCAGCCGCGGAGGCCACCGACTGGGGCACGATCGTCGCGCTGTACGACGCTCTGCTCGCCGCCCAGCCGTCGCCCGTGATCGCCTTGAACCGGGCCATCGCCGTCGGCTTCCGCGACGGCTACCAGGCTGGCCTGGCGGAGCTGGACGCTCTGGATGCGACAGCCCTGGCCGGCTACCACCTGCTGCCGTCGGCCAGGGCGGACTTCCTACGCCGCCTGGACCGTACCGACGAGGCGCGGGACGCCTACCTGGAAGCGCTCCACCTCGCGCCCGCCGGGCAGCCCGAGCGGCGGCTGCTGCAACGGCGCCTGAACGAGTTGTAGGGGTCGCCATCCAGCCTGCCAGGCGAGGCAACGGGGGAAGCGATCATGTCCAAGGCGACATCGCCACGCTGCGCGGAATTCGGCTACCGGCAAGGGAGAATGCGTCATGTCTGACTCGATCAAGCTCAGTTCGGTCGCGATCGACTGCCCTGATGCCGGAAGGCTGGCCGCCTTCTACGCCGATATCACCGGCGGGAAGGTCACCTTCCGCCATGAAACCTGGGCCACCGTCAACGGCCCGGGCGGGCGGATCGACTTCCAGACCGCTCCCGGCTACAGGCCGCCGACCTGGCCCGACCCGACCTCGTCGATGCAGATGCACCTGGACTTCTTCGTCGACGACCTGGCTGCGGCCGAGACGCGCGTGCTGGCGGCCGGTGCGACGAAGTACGACGTCCAGCCGAACGACGACCACTGCCACGTCTACGCCGACCCGGCCGGGCACCCGTTCTGCCTGTCCACCTGGGACGACGTGCCGTCCTGACAGGCGCTGGTCTAGCTTCGGGGTCATGCCGATCGCACAGTTCAAGGATCTCTGCCTGGACGCGGTTGACGCGCATCGCCTCGGTGAGTTCTGGGGTACGGCGCTCGGCCGCCGGCTGGTGGACCACGATGACGGCGACGCGCAACTGGACGGCGTACGGCCGCAGGAGCGGATCTGGGTGAATGCCGTACCGGAGCCGAAGACCGTCAAGAACCGGGTGCATCTCGACGTCGCCACCGACCGGATCGGGGATCTTGAGGCGCTCGGCGCCTCGGTGATCCGGCCCCGGGACGACGAGATCGACTGGACGGTGATGACCGACGTCGAGGGCGGTGAGTTCTGCGCGTTCGTCCGCGACGGGATGGCGCCGGGGCATCTGCTCGCGCTGGTGGTGGACGCGGTCGACGCCGAGTCACAGGCACGGTGGTGGCAGGGCGTACTGGAAGGGCGGGTGGAGCGGCACCGGGACGGTTGGTGGGCGGTCGAAGACGTACCCGGTACGCCGTTCGACTCGATGCTCTTCATCGAGGTCCCGGAGCCGAAGACCGTCAAGAACCGAGTCCACTGGGACCTGGACTGCGACGACGGCGCGGCACTGGTCCGGTTCGGCGCACAGGTGCTCCGGGAACCCGACGACGAGATCCAGTGGCGGGTGCTCGCCGACCCGGAGGGCAACGAGTTCTGCGTCTTCGCCCCGAAGCCCCAGCTGTAGCGCCGCTGCCCTTCGGCCGGCGCGCGCCCGCACCCCGGCGGAACCTCACCGAGCCAGCCGTCACACCAGGCTCTTGAGCCAGCCCCAGAGCTCCATCACCCAGCTGGTCGCGTTGAGGAAGCCGATCCCCGCGGCGGCCAGGTACGCGGCGGTGACCGCGTGCGCGCCCCGGGCGTTGCGGCGTACCCGGCCCAGCAGCCGCTCCCACACCAGCCGCCCGACCAGCCGCGCCAGGATGAAGACACCGCCCCCGATCAGCAGTACGAAGACGAAGATCAGGAACTTGTCCACGAATCCGCCACGGCCGCTCGCCACCGACCAGATCCCCCAGCAGACGAACGCGAACATCACGCCGACTCCGGTGATCTCGGAGCCGCGGTTGAGCACCGTGGCCAGGTCCGGGCGGGGGCGGTTCTGATCCGGACGCGGCTGCGCCTGAGCGACCGGCTGCCCGCTCAACGTCGGATCCGGCTCCCGCGGCGGCGGCACGGAGGCCCTGCCCCGGATACTCCCGTCCGGACCGGCCTGCGGGCCAGGGGCGACCCGGGTCGGGTCCGGCTGCCGCGGCGGCTGCCCAGCCGGCTGGCCGACCGGCTGTGCGGCGACTTTCGTCGGCTGCGGCCGCACCTGATGCCCATTCGCCGACCCCGGCCCGTTCGCCGGCACCGCCCCGTTCGGCGGTACGCCTCCGTTGGACAACGCCGAGCCGCCCAGCACCGTACGCAGCTCGACCAGCTCCCGCTCCAGCTTCTCGATCCGCTGGAACGCGCCGGTCTCGGTGCCCGTCACCGGGGCCACGGCGGTCGGGCCGGCCTCGGGGGTACGCCATTCCTGCCGCGGCGAGCCCCAGTCGACGCCCACGTCCGGGCAGCCGGCGGCGGCGACCAGGCCGCCGAGACGGCGTACCCAGTCGGGAAGTTCACTGGTCGACGGCCGGTCGGCGGGCCGGTCGGCGACGGGGGCGAGCAGGTGCTCCCGCAGCGCCGGTTGCGCGTCGAGCAGCGGGTGACGCCGCAACACCGCCCACGGCGGGGCGACCAGCCCGTCCGGCGGGGACGCCTCGGCACGCGGGAACTCACCCGTGACCAGGTAGTACGCCACCGCACCGAACCCGTGGACGTCGTACGCGGGCCCGACCTCGCCGCTGAACGCCTCGGGTCCGGCCGACTCCCGGGTGTACGCGACTGCGGTGATGTGGTCCCGCCAGTGGTAGCGGGCTCCGGTGAAGTCGATCAGGCGTACCTCGCCGCCGGTGAGCAGCATGACGTTGGCGGGCTTCACGTCCATGTGCAGCACCGGACAGGCCCGCGGATCGTCGGGAAGGTGCAGCGCGCGCAGCACCTCGGCGAGCGTGGTCAGGGCGGTCACGGCGTCCAGCCGCGGACCGTGGCCGGCGAGCCCGTAGCGCCCGGCGACGTACTCGCGGAGGGTGACGCCGTGCAGGTAGTCGAGCACCTGGTACGGCACCGGCTCGCCCGCCGGCGACTGGCCCGGCGGCGACGGCTGCGGCGCGTAGAAGCCGTCGGCGCGGCGGCAGATCCCGGCGACGCCGCGGCTGTTGAGATCCATCAGCACCGCGTCGCCCTTGTCCCAGGAGCGCAGCTGATCCGGCACCGGACGGTCGTCGCCCGGCCGGAACACCTTCACGGTGACGGGCGCGGAGCTGATCCCACCACTGACCCGTACCGCCCGGTAGACCTCGGCCTGGCCGCCGGACGCGAGGTGGCTGACCAGCCGGTAGCGCTGGTGGGTCTCCGGCAACGGGCCGACCGGTCCGCAGACCAGGTCCAGCAACGCCGCACCCTCCACGCTTCACCCCTCCCGAGCGGGCCCCCGCTACCTCGAGTGTGGCCCTGGTTGCGAGGGTACCGAGCGCCGTCACGACAAATCGCTCGCGGCGGCGGCGTACGACGAGGTAGACAGACCAGGTGACGAATCAGCTTCCGATGCGGCCGATCACGGACGACGAGTGGCCAGCCTACTGGCGCACCATCTCCCACACGTTCCACGGCGACGTCCACACCGACGAGTTCGAGGCCGACCGCAAGGTCTTCGAGCTGGAACGCAGTCTCGCCGTCTTCGACGGCGACGAGGCGGTCGCGACCACGGGGATCTTCAGCCGCGACCTCAGCATCCCCGGAGCGGTCGTACCGGCGGCGCACGTGACGATGGTGTCGGTGCTCGCCACCCACCGGCGCCGCGGCCTGCTCAACCGGATGATGCGGCAGCAGTTGCGCGACGTGGCCGACGCCGGCCGGGAACCCGTCGCGGTGCTGTGGGCGAGCGAGGAGGCGATCTACGGCCGCTACGGCTACGGCGCCGCGTCGTGGCAGATGGGCATCGACGCCGACACCCGCGAGGTCCGGCTGCCCGCCGCCGCGCCGTCCGGACGCCTGCGGCTCGTCACCCCCACAGACACGATTCAAGAGCTTTCCCAGGTGTACGAGAACGTGCGGCCGTACCAGCCCGGTTTCTCCTCCCGCCCCGACGAGTGGTGGCCGCACCGGTTGACGGACCTGGAACGGCATCGCGACGGCGCTTCGGGGCGCCGGTGCGTGCTCCACGAGTCCACCGACGGGGTCACCGGGTACGCGCTCTACCGGGTCAAGGGCAACTGGGACCAGACCGGCCCCAACGCCGAGGTACGCATCGAAGAGCTGGTCGCCGCCGATCCGGTGGCGCGTGCCGAGCTATGGCGGTTCCTGTTCGACCTCGACCTCTCCCGGCGGATCACCGCCTGGGCGCTGCCGGTGGACGAACCCCTGTTCCACTGGGTCGACGCCCCGCGCCGCCTCGACCGCCGGTACGGCTCCGCCCTCTACATCCGCGTCGTGGACCTGCCCGCCGCGCTGGCCGCCCGCCGGTACGCGGCACCCGTCGACCTGGTGATCGAGGTGACCGACGACCTGCTGCCGGACAACGCCGGCCGGTGGCGGCTCACCGGCGACGCCGAGAAGGCCCACTGCGAACGCACCACCGAGCCGGCCGACCTGACGCTCGGGATCCGCGAACTCGGCGCGGTCTACCTCGGCGGTACGCCACTCGGGTCCCTCGCTGCCGCGGGCCTGGTCGACGGGCGCCCCGAGGCGGTCGCCGCGGCGAGCGCGGCCTTCGGCTGGCACATCGCCCCGCACGCGCCCGAGGTGTTCTAGGCGGGCTCCGGCCCGCGGGCGGCTAAGTTCGCTGGCACCGCGGGCACCGGTAGAGGTTGCGGGCGGCGAGGACGGACTTGGCGACCGGGGTGCCGCAGCGCAGGCAGGGTTGGCCGGTACGGCGGTAGACGTACACCTCGCCGCCGTGACGGTCCTGGCGAGGCTCACGGCCCATCGCCTCGGGCAGGTGCTCCGGGCGTACGGTGTCGATCCGGCCGAGCTTCACCCCGTCGGTCATCAGGCTGACGAGGTCCTCCCAGATCGCCCGCCAGGTCGCCTCGTCCAGGGACCGGCCGGGGCGCAGCGGGTCGATGCCGAGCCGGAACAACACCTCCGCCCGGTACGCCACCCCGACCCCGGCGATCACGGACTGGTCCAGCAACAACTGCCCGATCGGGGCTCGGCTGGCGAGGATCCGGCGGCCGGCCCGAGCCACGTCGGCGTCTTCCCGGAGCGGGTCCGCGCCGAGTCGGGCATGTAGCGCGGCCTGCTCGGCGGCGGTGATCAGCTCGCACGCGGTGGGCCCACGCAGATCGACGTGGCCGTGGTCGAACTCCCAGCGCAACCGGATCTGCCCGGTCGGCGGCGGCGCGACCCCCTCTCCGGTGCTGAAGCTGCCGTACAGACCCAGGTGTACGTGCAGCCACAGCGGTTCGCCGGCCGGGTCTTCGTACCCGTGGAAAAGGTGTTTGCCGTGAGCGTCGGCGGATCGGAACGCGGCGCCGTAGAGCCGTGCCGCACCGCCAGCGAACCGCCCCTGCGGGCTGCTGGTACGCACCGGCGACCCGCCGAGCAGCGCGGTGTGCTCGGCGGCGAGGCGGTGGAGGGTGTGACCTTCGGGCACGCGCCGAGCTTGTCACAAGCAGTCCGATTCGACCCAGGGAATCCCCGGCAAGTCGGTCACACCCAAGATAACGATCACCCGTACGGTCAGCCCGACGTGCACCGAGACCGTCGTACACAGCACGATCGCGGTCAAACCCAGCCGTCACTGACAGCGGCCCGAAGCCGTCGCGCTGTCCGGCCCTGCCCGGAGCCATCCGATTCGGGGTACGGTCGGCCCGTGGCGGGCTTTCACCGGAAACGCAAGCGGACGCGGCGGGATCGGCCGGCCAACGGTCGACCGGACCACACGTCGGGCGACTCCGGCCCACAGCCCGATACACCCGCCGCCGACGCCCTCGGACCACCGGCGGAATCCCTGACGTCGCCGGCGGGTTCCCTGACGTCGCCGGCAGAGTCGCTCAGTTCGCCGGCGGACGTCGTGGCGCCAGTGGCGTCCCCGGCGGACGACACCGACTCCGTGCCGACTCCCGCGGATCTCGCCGCGGCGCATCGAGACCGGGTACGCGACCCCGTCCCCGGCCGCCCTCGCGCGGACCATTCGCCGGCGCCCGCCCGTCGGCCGGAGCCGGCGGCGGCGACGTCAGCGGTGTCCGACCTGGACGAGGAGGTCCGCGAGCCGCAGCCGGGCGACCGGGAGGCGGAACGCGGCCTGCGGGGCCTGGTGGGTTCCGGATCCTCGCAGGTGAGTGTGAGTGCCGCCTGCCGGGCACGGGACGCGGCACGTCCCACCGACGAGGACATCGCCCGGGCCCAGGAACAGCTCACCATCGTGCGGCGCAACTGGGTGCCCCGCGAGCCGTTCCGCCCCGGCGGCCGCCGCTGACCGCCCTCGGCCAGAGCCCTCAGCCAGAGCCGCCCTCAGCCAGAGCCGCCGCCCGCGAGACCGGACCGTCAGTGTAGGGACGGGAGCTGCCGGGAGCGCTCGTACTCGGCGATCTGGCCGATCCGGCGGCGGTGCCGCCCGCCGTCGGAGAACGGGGTGTCGAGGAAGGCCTTGACGATCGCCAGCGCTTCGTCCTCGCTGTGCATCCGGGCGCCGATGCCGATCAGGTTGGCGTCGTTGTGCTCCCGGGCGAGCTGCGCGGTCTGCTCGCTCCACGCCAGCGCGACCCGGGCGCCGGGCACCTTGTTCGCCGCGATCTGCTCGCCGTTGCCGGAGCCGCCGATCACGATCCCCAGGCTGCCGGCGTCACCGACCACGCGGGCCGCCGTGACCAGGCAGTACGCCGGGTAGTCGTCGTCGGGGTCGTAACTCTTCGGGCCGATGTCGACGACCTCGTGCCCGAGGCCGGTGAGCGCCTCGGCCAGGTGTGCCTTCAGTTCGTAGCCGGCGTGATCGCTTCCCAGGTAAACGCGCATGCCCGCAGTCTGTCAGCCGCCGTCGCGGCGACCCCGGCCAGGTGTCACGCCGTGCTGCCGGCGAGCGCCTCCCGCAGCGCGACCGCGGTCTGGTCGATCGCCAGCTTCGCCGCGTCGAACAGCGCGAGCTTGCGGTAGAACCCGTGGTTGACGCCCTGGTAGCGGACCAGCACCGACGGGACTCCGGCCTCGGCGAGCGCGGCGGCGTACGCCTCTCCCTCGTCGCGCAGCGGGTCGTACTCGGCGGTGATCACGAGCGTGGGCGGCAGGCCGGCCAGGTCGGCGGCCATCGGCGAGACGTCCGGCTGGGCTCGGTCCACTCCGTCCGGCGCGAAGGCGTCCCAGAAGAAGCGCATCGCGTCCGGCTCCAGGCCGTACTCCGGGAATTCCTGGTACGACGGCGTCGCCATCGACGGGTCGACCACCGGGTAGACCAGCACCTGGTAGGCGTACGGCAGGCCGGCGTCGCGGGCGCGGCGGGCCACCACGGTGGCGAGGTGGCCACCGGCGCTGTCACCGGCGATCGCCAGCCGCGAGCCGTCGAGGCCGTGGTCGGCGGCATGCGCCCGCAGCCACGCCACGGCGGTCTCCACGTCCTCGACCGGCACCGGGTACGGGTGCTCCGGCGCCAGCCGGTAGTCGACCGACAGCACGGCACAACCCGAGCGGTCGGCGATCCGGCGGCACGCTCCGTCGTGGGTGTCCAGGTCACCCATCACCCAGCCGCCGCCGTGCAGGTACACCACCACCGGGGCCCCGTGCCCGTTGCGTGGGTCGTAGAGCCGCACCGGTATGCCGTCGGCGGACAGGTCGGCCACCACCGGCACCATCGCGCCGGTCCGGCCCGCCTCGACCGGGATCGCCTCGCGCATGCTGGCGCGGGAGGCCTCCAGGGTCTCCATGGTCAGCGGCACCGACGGCTGGGCGGCGAGCGCCGCCCGGGTCTGCGGATGCAGTGTCACTCGGCGTCGCGTTCTGCGGCCAGGTCGACCAGCACCAGCCCGGCGCGGGCCTTCGGGGTGAACCAGGTGCTCTTGCGGGGCATCTTCTGCCGGTCCAGGTTCACCGACACGAAGTCGGCCACGGTCACCGGCGCGATCAGCACCGCCAGCGCGGCCCGGTCGGCGTCCACCTCGTCGCACAGCCAGCTCGCCGGGTAGTCGCCGCCCACGTACGTGATCCGCTTGTCGCCCGGGTCGAGGCCGAGGGTGCGGCGGAACAGCACGGACTCGACCACGGAGTGGTCCAGCCGGTCCAGCGCGTCGGCGCCCTTCGGCGGGGGGAGCACGACGGCGTAGCCCTTGCCGCCGGCGTACAGGTGGATGGTGCCGCCGGAGGTGGGCACGTCCGGGCGGTCCGGCAGCTCCTCGAGTTTCGCGCCGCGCGCCCGCAGCAGGGCGATCAGCTCGTCCAGCGGCAACGGCAGCTCCGACACCAGCCGGTTGTACGGCCGGATCGCCACGGAGCCGGGCGGGGTGACCACGGCGAGGAACCGCCGCAGCCCGCCGGTCTGCGCGGCGAGGGTGCGGTGGTTGCCGTCGGCGACGATCAGCTCCCCGCCGCCGGCCAGCGCCAGCAGCTCGTCCGCCAGCGGCGACGGCTCGAGCAGCCAGATCGCGTGGGTGCGCCCCTGCGGGTCGGCGTCGGCCACGGTGGGCTCACCGAGCTGCCCTGTCGCGGCCTCGAGTGCCGCCTGCAGCTGCTCGCCCTTCCCGGTCTGCAGCAGCAGTACGGCCGACAGCAGGTGCCCGGTCGCGTCGGCCAGCGCGGTGCGCTCCTTCACCTTCTCGATGAAGACGTCCTCGTTGCGGATCACCAGCCCGGGCTCGTCGGCGGAGGTCGAGATCTGACCGGTGTCGACCATGCAGAACAACCCGTACGCCACCCCGTCGTCGCCCGTGATCCGGTACACCGCGACGGCCTGCTCGGTGGCGCGGTAGTGGCCGTCGATCTGCAGTTCCCGCAGTCGCTCGGCGGCGGCCGGCAGCGCGTCGCGGAACGACAGCCCGGCGGCCACCGCCTCGGGCGTACGGTGCGGCATCTCCACCGCCAGCGCACTGGCCGGATTCGCCTCGACGATCGCCGTGATCTCGGCCTCGTCGGCGAACTCGTCGTAGTTCTGCGCGCCGGTGCCTCCGGTCGACACCCAGGCCCGGGCGATCGGGTACGCGATCGTCATGCTGCTCTCCTGCGTCAGGTCTTCGGCCGCAGACGCTACCGGGCGTACGACACCGGCGCAGGCTCCATCGGCGAGCCCGTGGCGTACGACACCTCGCCGGACGACCCGCGGCGGACCCCCGGTAAGGAGCGGTGACAAGTTGAGCTCCTTCACGTTTCGATCCCTCCAAGTAGCCCTATATGCGTGTCCTGTGACAGCGAACCGCCAGGAACGCGTGAAAGACTCGCCGGGAAGCACCCCGTACCGACCGGAGGAACACGTGGCTGGAATCCGCAACCTGATCCAGGCGGAAGCAGCGGAGCGCGCTCGCCTGCTCGACGTCACCGGATACGACGTGACGGTCGACCTGAGCGGGGCCGCCGATCCCGCCCAGCGGATATTCCGGTCCCGTACCCAGATCACGTTCAGCTGCCGGGAGCCGGGCGCGCAGACCTTCATCGAGGTCGCCGCCGAGCAGATCCACGAGGCCACGCTGAACGGCGTGCCGGTGGACACCGCCGAGTGGAGCGCCGAGCAGGGGCTGTCGCTGACCGGCCTCGAGCTGGAGAACACCCTGGTCGTCGACGCCGCGTTCCACTACTCGAACAGCGGACAGGGCCTGCACCGGGCGCAGGACCCGGTGGACGGCACGGCGTACCTGTACAGCCAGTTCGAGACCACCGACGCGCAGCGGGCGTACGCCTGCTTCGACCAGCCGGACCTCAAGTCGGAGTTCACGTTCCACGTGACGGTGCCGGCGAAGTGGCGCGTGGTCTCCAACATGCCGGTCGAGTCCGAGACGGCAGCGGGCCAGCAGAAGACAATGCACTTCACGCGTACGCCGGTGATGAGCACCTACCTCACGGCGATCTGCGCCGGCCCGTACCACGAAGTGCGCGACGAGCACGACGGGATCGAGCTGGCGCTCTACTGCCGCGCCTCGATGGCCGAGCACCTCGACCCCGAGGACATCTTCGGCATCACCAAGCAGGGCTTCGACTTCTACCACCGGCAGTTCGGCTACCGGTACCCGCTGCCCAAGTACGACCAGCTGTTCGTACCGGAGTACAACGCCGGGGCGATGGAGAACTTCGGCTGCGTCACCATCGCCGAGGACCACTACGTGTTCCGGTCCACGGTCACCGAGTTCGAGTACGAGCAGCGCGCCAACACGATCCTGCACGAGCTGGCGCACATGTGGTTCGGCGATCTGGTCACCATGCGCTGGTGGGACGACCTGTGGCTCAACGAGTCGTTCGCCGAGTGGGCCAGCCACTGGTGCATGGCCGAGGCGACCCGGTTCACAGACGCCTGGTCGGCATTCCTGGCGCAGCGCAAGGCGTGGGGCTACCGGCAGGACCAGCTCTCCTCCACCCACCCGGTCTACTGCGAGATCCCGGACGTGGAGGCTGTCGAGGTCAACTTCGACGGCATCACGTACGCCAAGGGCGCGAGTGTGATCAAGCAGCTGGTGGCGTACGTCGGGGTCGACGCGTTCGTCACGGGGCTGCGGGCGTACTTCCAGGCGCACCAGTGGGGCAACGCGGTCTTCGACGACCTGCTCACCGCGCTGGAGGCGGCCTCCGGCCGGGAGTTGCGCAAGTTCGCCGTCGAGTGGCTCGAGACGGCCCAGGTGAACACGCTGCGCTCCGTGGTCGAGCTCGGCGATTCCGGCAACTACCGGTCGGTGACGGTCCTGCAGGAGGCGCCCACCGACTACCCGACGCTGCGTACCCACCGGCTCGCGATCGGCCTCTACGACCTGAAAGCCGGGAAGCTGGTACGGCGCGAACGGCTGGAGCTCGACGTCTCCGGCGAGCGCACCGAGGTGCCGTCGCTGGTCGGGGTGCCCGCCGCCGACGTGCTGCTGCCCAACGACGACGACCTGACGTACGCGAAGCTGCGGCTGGACCCGCGTACCGCCGTCGCCGTCCGCGACCACATCGCGGGCTTCGAGTCGCCGCTGCCCCGCGCACTGTGCTGGGCGGCCGCCTGGGACGCGACCCGCGACGCCGAGCTGCCGGCCCGCGACTACGTGGCCCAGTGCGTCGCCGGGCTGCCCGCCGAGCGGGACGTCAACCTGGTGACCGTCGCCTTGCGGCAGGCCGCCACCGCCCTGGCCATGTACGCCGACCCCAGCTGGGCGGCCGAGCACGGCTGGCCGATGCTCGCCCGCTGCTGCGCCGGCGCCCTCGCCGCGGCGGAACCCGGCAGCGGGCTGCAGCTCGCCTGGGCCCGCGGGTACGCCAGCAACGCCCGCGACGGGGCCGACCTGGACGTACTGAAGGGGTGGCTGACGCAGGCGCCGAGTCCCGGGCGTCACGCATCGAGGGACGAAGGTGCCGAGTCGCGGGCGCACGCATCCAGCGAGTCGGCACCTTCGCAGGCGCCTGCGTTCGGCGAAGGGGTGCCTGCGGGGCTCGCGATCGACACCGGCCTGCGGTGGACCGTCCTGCAGAACCTGGTGGCCACGGGCGCGGCCGGACAGGCCGAGATCGATGCCGAGCTGCAGCGCGACAACACCGCCAGCGGCCAGGTGGAGGCGACCCTCGCGCAGGCGCTGATCCCGACCGCGGAGGCCAAGGCGGAGGCCTGGCGACTGCTCACCGGCGAGTCCGACCTGTCGAATTCACGCCGCCGCGCCCTCGCCCGGGGATTCCAGCACCCCGACCAGGTGGCGCTCACCAAGCCGTACGCGGCGCGTTACTTCGAGCAGGTGGCGGAGATCTGGGCGCAGCAGGACAGCGAGCCCGCGCAGGTGTTCACGATCCTGCTGTACCCGGCGTACCAGGTCAGCGAGGACACGGTCGCGGCCACCGACGCCTGGTTGGGTACGGAGGGCCTCCCGGCCCCGCTGCGGCGCCTGGTCGCCGAAGGCAAGGACGGAGTGGTACGCGCCTTGGCTGCCCGCCGGCGCGACGCCGCCCGGTAGCGGGTGTCAGGCGGACAGCAGGGGTGAGATCTTGTCGGGCGGCATCGCCCGGGCGAAGTACCAGCCCTGTGCGGCGTCGCAGCCGATCGCGCGGAGCCGGTCGGCCTGTGCCTTGGTCTCCACGCCCTCGGCGGTGACGGTCAGCCCGAGGGTGTGCGCCAGGTCGACCAGCGTGGCGACGATCCGCTCCCCCACCGGGTCCGGCGCGGCCGGCGAACGCAGCCCGGCGACGAACGACCCGGCGATCTTGAGCGCGTGCAGCGGCAACTCCCGCAGGTACGACAGGTTCGAGTACCCGGTGCCGAAGTCGTCGATGGCGATCCGGATACCCATCTCCGACAGCGCGCAGAGCGCGTCGAGCGGGTCGCCGGGGCTGCCCATCACGGCGCTCTCGGTGAGCTCCAGTTGCAGCGCCGACGCCGGCAGGCCGGTGTCCGCGAGGATCCGTTTCACGTCGTCCACGAGGCCACGGTCGCGCAGTTGGCGTACGGCCAGGTTGACGCTGATGAACGGCGGCTCGGCACAGTCATCACGCCAGTAACCGGCCTGCTGGCAGGCTTCCTCGAGCACCCACCGACCGAGCGCGACGATCAGCCCGGTCTCCTCCGCTAGGCCGATGAACCGGCTGGGCGGGATCAGCCCGTGTCGCGGATGCCGCCAGCGGACCAGCGCTTCCAGACCCGTCACCGAGCCGTCGGCGAGGCTCACCAGCGGCTGGTAGTCGAGGTAGAACTCCCGGCGGTCCAGCGCGGCCGGCATGGTGGCCGACAGCGTGTACCGCGCCACGTCACGGGCGTTGCGGTCGGCGTCGTACAGGGCCCAACGGTTGCCGCCGTCGGACTTCGCCCAGTAGAGCGTGATGTCCGCGGCCTTCATCAGCTCGGCCGCCGTGATGCCGGCCACGGCGCGCTCCACGATGCCGATGCTCGCCGACACCGCCAGGTGGTGGCCGCCGATCTGGAACGGCGCGGTCAGTGCCGCCACCGCGGCGTCGGCCAGCTCGATCACCTGCTCCCGGCTGTCCGGCCGCTCCACCAGGATCACGAACTCGTCGCCGCCCATCCGGGCCACCAGGTGCCCGCTGTCGGCGATGCAGTGGCCGAGCCGCTCGGCGACCTTGACCAGCAGTTGGTCGCCGACGTCGTGTCCCAGGCTGTCGTTGAACACCTTGAAGCCGTCCAGGTCGAGGTAACACAACCCGATCCGGTCACCGCCCCGGGCCAACGCCCCGGTCAGCGTGTTGTAGAAGAGGGTACGGTTCGGCAGCCCGGTCAGCGGGTCGTGGTTCGCCTGGTGCTCCAGTCGCTGGTGCAGCCGGCGCTGCTCGGTGACGTCCTGGAACATCGCGACGTGGTAGCGCGGGTTGCCGTCCTCGTCGCGGATCAGCGATGCGGTGGCCTGGGTCCAGACCTCCTCGCCGTCGCGACGCAGCATCCGCTTCTCCATGCGTACCTGGTCGACCTTGCCGTGCATCAGGCCTTCCCGGTACTGGGCGACTCCCGTCGGGTCGTCCTGGTCGTCACTGAACTGGAAGACGTTCATCCCGAGCAGGTCCGCCGGTTCGTACCCGAGCAGGTCGGCGAGCGACTGGTTGACCTCGAGGATCCGGCCGTCCATCGAGGCGATCCCCATCCCGACCGGAGCGCCCGCGAAGACCGTACGGAACCGGGTCTCACTCGCCCGCAGCGCCTGCACCGCCTCCTCCCGGGCGGTGCCCAACGCGTGCCGGATCATCTCCTGCTCGTCGAGCGTGCGTTGCCGCAGCGCCCTGGTGTAGCCGGAGGCGATCGCACCCTGCAACTGGGCCAGCCGGATCGCGAAGTCCGAGGTCGCACCGGATCGCAGCGAACCCAGGCCGAGCTGCGACAGCAGTCGGGAGCCGATCACGCTGAGCGTCTTCTCGAGCGTCTCGGGGCTCACGAAGTGGGCGTCGACGAGCTGGCGCCCGACGTCGTACCCCGGCCCGATCCGGAACGGGTCGGCCACCAGGGCGTCGCCGAGCAGGTCGGTGAGGCGGCCCAGGAACTGCTGGATCTCCACCGCGCTCATCGGTACGAAGCTGGTCCCGATCACCGCGTCGGCCCAGCGGGCGGCGAACTGGTCACGACCCGGCGGCGCTGCCCCCGCGGCGGCCCCGTTCGTGATGGCCCGTGCCCGGCCCGGTTCGATCATGGTTTCCGACCGACTCCGCCGTACGAGATGTAGCGCTCCGGGTGCTCGGTGGTCTCGTCCCGGGTGTCCGGGCGCCACACCGGTACGTGAACCACGCCCGGCTCCACCAACTCGAGCCCATCGAAGAACGCTTCGATCTGCGCACGCGTACGGTGCACCAGCGGCACCGCGGAGCGCGAGTACATCTGCACCACCTCGCGGGCCTCGGGCGGCTGGCCCTCGAGGCTGCCGTGCGAGATCACCAGGTAGCTGCCGGGGACCAGCATCTCCTTGACGGTGCGCAGCATCGCGTCGACCTCGGCGTCGTCGGAGAGGAAGTGCAGCAGCGCGACCAGCAGCACGGCGACCGGCTGCTGCGGGTCGATCAGGCGACGGGTCTCCGGGTGGGCAAGCACCTGTTCAGGTTGCCTTGCGTCGCCCTGCACCACGGTTGCAAATGGGTTGCCTTCCAGGATCACCTGGCTGTGCGCCACGGCCACCGAGTCGATGTCCACGTAGACCACCCGGGCGCCGGGATCGGCCCGCTGCGCGATCTCGTGCACGTTGCCGACCGTCGGGATGCCCGACCCGATGTCGATGAACTGCCGTACGCCCGCGGCCACGCAGAACTGCACCGCTCGCCGCAGGAATGCCCGGTTTGCCCGCATTATCCGGGGCGTCAGCGGGGCCGTCTCCATCACCCGCTGACCGAACTCCCGGTCTACCGCGAAGTTGTGCGAACCGCCGAGGAAGAAGTCGTAGACCCGCGCCACACTGGGTCGATCTGTGTCGACTCCGACAGGTGCCCAGCTTGGCCGCTCCACGGCCCACCCCCTTGGCTGAGTGCTCGTGGCAATGATCCTATTCGCGCACGCCCGCCGCCATAACCCTGATCTCGGTCCGGGCGTGCCGCGACGTTACACCCTCGAGACTCAGCGGCTGGCCTGGTCGGTGAGCATCCGCAGCCCGGTGACGATGCCTCCGGCGAGGTCGCCGCCGCCGAACGAAGCGGTCATCGACAGCGCCGCCAGCGCGCACACCTGGCGCGGCAGCCGTTGGCTGGCCCGCTCCCCGGTGACGATCTCGAGCACCCGCTGGTTGGGCGAGACCGCGAGCAGCACCGCCGAATCGGCGTCGGCGAGCTGGTCGTGCAGCCGCTCGGCGTGCTCCCTGGTCGGCTCCTCGAGCGGGCCGACGTACACGCTGAAGGTGAGGCCGGACTCGCTGTCGGCCGCCACCAGGGCCTCGTCGATCCGCAGCAGCTGACGCGTCGTGAACGGGCCGTCGAGTACGGCGGCCCGGGGTGGCGCGGTCGCCTCGGTCTCGGCGGTGTGCGCGACGGCGCTGCCGGGCTCTGCCGGTACGGCGGACGCGTCCACGTCCGCCCGGGCGCTACCAACTGCCACGAGCCCCTCCCTTCACGGCGAAGCTGCTGACTCCCTGGAGTGACGCATCGACGGACTCAGCACCCTCGTCCGCCGGCCCGTCGGCGGCGCCGCTCGCCGCCTCGATCGCGGCGCGCCCGTCGCCCACCACGCCGCTCGGGTTGGAGACGAACCACACGGGTGTGAACTCGTACGGGCGGCCCGGACGGTAGCGCCGGCTGGGCCGGGCGCTCGACATGTACACCAGACCGGCGACCACCGCGAAGACGGCCGCCGGAATCCCGACGTACACCATCACAGTCTCGAGAATCGACATCAGCTGTTCAACGCCCCAGATGGAAGGACTTGATCGTGGTTCACGGTAGCGGAGCGGGGCCGCCGACGCGTGGCCGGGTGCCGCCCGACGCGCGCTGCGCCACACCCCGGTCGGCGCTGCCGGCCACTATCGGCATCCGCCCCGGTCCTGGAAGTATGGCGGGGTGACCGACAGCGCTGCGACCAGGCAGGACGCCGTACGCCGCGATGCCGCCGACCCGCTGCGGCAGTTCCGTGACCGATTCGTGGTCGCGGATCCGGATCTGGTGTATTTCGACGGCAACTCGCTCGGTCGGCTCCCGGTCGCCACCCGGGACGCGCTGCGCGACGCGGTCGAGTCCGAGTGGGGCGGCGAGCTGATCCGCGGCTGGCGGCACTGGGTCGATCTGGCGCGGCAGGCCGGGGACGAGATCGCCGGCGGCGTGGTGAGCGCCCGGCCCGGTGAGGTGATCGTCTCCGACTCCACCACCGTGAACCTCTACAAACTCGCCGCGGCGGCGCTGGCTGCCCGCTCCGGCCGCCGGGCGATCGTCACCGACGACGACAACTTCCCCACCGACGGGTACGTGCTGCAGGGCCTCGCCGCGGCCGGGCACGAACTGCGGCTGATACACACCGACATGGACTCCGGCCTCGATCCCGCGGCGGTCGAGGCGGCGGTCGGCGAGGACACCGCGCTGGTGTGCCTGTCCCACGTGGCGTACCGCTCCGGGGCGCTCGCCGACCTGGCGGCGGTCACCGAGATCGCACACCGGGCCGGCGCGATGGTGTTGTGGGATCTGTGCCATTCGGCCGGCGCGGTGCCGGTGCCGCTGTCCGAGGCCGGGGTCGACCTGGCGGTCGGGTGCACGTACAAGTACCTCAACGCGGGGCCCGGGTCGCCCGCCTTCCTGTACGTACGACAGGACCTGCAGGCAGAGCTGCGGCAGCCGATCTGGGGCTGGTTCGGCCAGCGGGACCAGTTCGAGATGGCGCGGCCGTACCAGCCGGTGGACACGATCGAACGGTTCACCGCCGGCACCCCGGCGATCCTGGGCTGCTACGCGGTGCTGCACGGCGCCCGGCTGACCGCCGAGGCCGGCATCGAGAACCTGTACGCCAAGGGACAGGCGCTCACCTCGTACGCGATCGAGCTGGCCGACGCGTGGCTCGCCGGGTACGGGATGGAAGTCGTCTCACCGCGGGACCCGGCCCGGCGGGGCTGCCACGTGACGCTGCGCCATCCCCAGGCGTGGCAGCTGTGTCAGGCGTTGATCGCCGAGAACGTGATCCCGGACTACCGCGCCCCGCAGCGTCTGCGACTGGGCTTCGCGCCGATCTACACCAGCTTCAGCGAGGTGTACGACGGCATGTCCACGCTGGAACGGATCCTCGCCAAGGGGACCCATCTCGACTTCCCGGCCGAGCCGGCGCGGGTGACCTGAGCGTCGCCGGCCGGCGACGGATCAGGCGGTGGCTTCGTTGACGGCGGGGCCGCCGTTCCAGCCGAGCCAGTCCATCCAGCGTGGATCTGGCGCACGGTGCCCCAAAATGCGCCACGCCGCACCTTTCGGTGCGGCGGGGATTTCGTGCAGGCGCCAACCGAGCTCAGCTGGCGTCCGGCTGCCTTTGACGTGGTTGCACCGGGCACACGCGGCAACCACGTTCTCCCATATGTGTTCGCCGCCACGGCTGCGCGGCATCACGTGGTCGATGGTCTCGGCGGGGCCCCGGCAGTAGCTGCAGCGCCACCGGTCCCGGGCGAACACCGCCCGCCGGGTCAGCCCGACATGGGCCCGGTACGGCACTCGTACGTACCGGTTCAGGCGGATCACGGACGGTACGGGAATCACCCGCCGCTCGCTGTGCAGCAGCCCGTCCCCGTCGGAGACGCACACGGCGCGTGCGGTCAGCACGAGCACGACGGCACGACGCTGGGACACCACGCACAACGGTTCGTACGTCGCGTTGAGCACCAGCGCACCGTGACCCGTCCTGGCTCGCGTGCCGCCCATGCGCTACACCTCCGTCCGGAGCAATAGTCCCCGACACCGGGACCAAAAGCGAGCACTAACCCGTGCCCTCGCATCTTTGCACTAGTTGATATCGATTTGTGCTCACCCCGTACGGCCTGGTCCGCGCCGCCGCCGATCGACTACCGGCCGGTATCCCGCCCCCGACGTGTGACGACCCGGCTCGTGCGGTACGAAGGGGCGTGTGAACCTGCCAGACCTGCTGCCCACCTCGAAGCTCGTCATCGACACCACCGCGTGGTTGGTGATCACACCGCTGCGGATCGCCATGATCGTGCTCGTCGCGCTGATCGCGCGCTGGGTGGCGCACCGCGCGATCCGGCGGGTGATCCGTGCCGGCGGGAACGGGGAACCGCCGCTGGTGCTGCGGCCGCTGAAGGAAAAGGCGCCGGCAGTGTTCGCCGAGGCCGCCAAACTCCGCTCCGAACGCCGCCGGCAACGCGCGCAGACCATCGGTTCGCTGCTACGCAACGTAGCCTCGATCACGATCTTCACGATCGCGGCGATGCTCGTGCTCGCCGAGTTGCGGATCGACCTCGCACCGTTGCTGGCCAGCGCCGGCATCGCGGGTCTCGCGCTCGGCTTCGGCGCGCAGTACGTGGTACGCGACGTGATCTCCGGGGTGTTCATGATCACCGAAGACCAGTACGGGGTGGGCGACACCGTGGACCTGGGCGAGGCGACCGGCACGGTCGAGGCGGTCGGCCTGCGCGTCACTACGGTCCGTGACGTACGCGGGGTCGTCTGGTACGTACGCAACGGCGAGGTGCTCCGGGTCGGCAACCACAGCCAGGGCTGGAACCAGGTCGTGATCGACGTGCCGATCGGCTTCGGCACCTCGGTCGACGAGGCGATGACGGTGATCCGGGACGCGGCCACAGCGGCCGCCGACGAACCCGACATTCGGGAAAAGGTGACCGAGCCGCCCGAGGTGCTCGGGGTGGAGGACGTCGGGCTGGACGGCCCACTGGTACGCCTCGTGGTGAAGACCGCCGCAGACGCCGCACCCGGAGTCGGCCGCCTGATCCGTCGCAGGATCGTGACGGCCCTGGACGAAGCGGGCGTGACGGAGCGACTCGCCGCCGCCCGGATGCACATCCGGCCCCCCGGCGGTAAGGACGGCGCGGGCTCGCCGGCCTGACACAACGCGACGCCCGAAAGGGTTTTCCCGTTTAGTCGCGACGAGCCACCCTCGGTACGCTGTCGCGTTACCGCCAGTCAGGCTGTCATGGGCCGTTCGACCTACCAATATGTCCTCCAATCGGGCACACTCGGCCTGAACAGCCCGTGTATGCCCTAGCTCGTAGCGTTGCGATCAGGGAAGGACCGGACCCGGTTGTCCAGAGAGCCGCGCCGTACCGGCGAGCCGGACGGCGCCTCCGCAGAAGATGGCAGCACCACAGCCGATCCGGGCACCCCGCCTGCCGCCGCACCCGGGGCCGGCGGCGCCGTCGAGGTGAAGGGCGACGAGGACCGTCCCGCTACGTACCGTGAAGTTTTTCGGGTACGTGAATACCGCGCCGTGTTCGGCGCGAGCACGCTGTCCTGGATCGGCGACTACTTCGCCCGGGTGGCGGTCACCTACCTGATCTTCAGCGACACCAAGTCGGTGTGGCTGTCCGCGGCCGCGTTCGCGATCAGCTATCTGCCCTGGGTGGCCGGCGGACCGGTGCTCGCGGCGATCTCCGAGCGGTACCCGTACCGCCGGGTCATGATCGTCTGTGATCTGACCCGGATGGCGCTGGTCGCGCTGCTCGCGATCCCGGCCGTACCGCTGTGGCTGCTGCTGGGGCTGCTGTTCCTGTCGTCGTTGCTGAATCCGCCGGCGCAGTCCGCCCGCTCCGCCATGCTGCCGCTGATCCTCAAGGGCGACCGGTACGTCGTCGGCCTGTCCGTCCAGGCGATGGTCGCCCAGGCCGCCCAGGTCAGCGGGTACGCCGCGGGCGGCCTGTTCGCCGCGCTGGTGAGCCCGCGCGCCGCGCTGCTGGTCGACTCCGCCACGTTCGCGCTGTCCGCCGTGCTGATCTGGCGTGGCGTACGGCCGAGGCCACCGGCGATGACCGAGGAGCACCGCAGCCACCTGCTCCGGGAGACCGCGGAGGGCTTCCGGGTCGTGTTCGGGGACCCCGTGATGCGGGCGATCGCCCTGCTGGTCTTCGCACTGGTGAGTGTGATCATCGTGCCGGAGGGCCTGGCGGTCGCCTGGTCCGGGGAGCTCGGCGGCGAGGCCTGGCGTGCCGGCCTGATGATGGCGTCGATCCCGTTCGGGTACGTGATCGGCGGCCTGGTGGTGGGCCGCATGCTGTCGCCGAGCACCCGGCTGAAACTGATCAGGCCGCTCGCCGTACTGGTGCCGTTGGCGCTGATCCCGGCGGTGCTGCAGCCGCCGTTCGAAGTGGTGCTGCTGCTGGGGCTGGTGGCCGGATTCGGCAACGCGGTGCTGATGCCGCTCAACGGGCTGTTCGTACAGGTGCTGCCGAACCCGTACCGGGCTCGGGCGTTCGGGATCATGCAGGGCGGGATGCAGGTGCTGCACGCGGCCGCGGTGATGCTCACCGGTGCGATCGCGGGGCGGTTCCCGGTGCCGGTCGTGGTGGGCGTGTGGAGCTTCGCGGGTATGGCGTTGATCGTGTTCGCCGCGGCCCGCTGGCCGTCCGGCGGCGTCATCGACGGGGAGATCGAGCAGGCCAAGCTGGTGAACGAGCCCCGACCGGCTGCCCGCAACGAGACCCGGCAGAAGTCCCGTACCACCCGGGAACAGCATTGGGCGAAAGCCGGCGCACTGCGTGGGCCGCGCCGGCAGCGCGGCGGCGACCCGTTCGGTACGGACGCCGACAGCTCCCAGCCGGTCCGGCTGTAGTACGTGCCCCACCCGCCTCGTGTGAGCCGCACCGCACCCTCGGCGCGAGCCGGTCGCGGTGCCGCCTGGCAGGATTGACGCGTGGCTGACCGAGACTCGAGACTGACGATCACCCCGGTGACAACCCCGGAACCCGTCGAGACTCCGGCGGCGGACCCGGGCGAGTCGTTCTACCAGGCGGTGGGTGGCGCGGAGACCTTCCACAGACTGGTCGACGAGTTCTACGCCGGCGTCGCCGACGACCCGGTGCTGCGCCCGCTGTACCCGGATCCGGACCTGGCAGTGGCGGCCAGCCGGCTGCGGATGTTCCTGGAGCAGTACTGGGGCGGCCCTCGTACCTACTCTGACCAGCGGGGACACCCTCGGCTGCGGATGCGGCACGCACCGTTCGCGATCGGCGAGCGGGAGCGTGACGCCTGGCTGGGCCACATGCGCCGGGCGGTGGAGAGTCTTGAGTTGCCGGACGAGCAGGCACAGACCCTTTGGGACTATCTGGTACGCGCGGCGTACTTCATGGTCAATACATAACGAAATCGTGAAATAGCGCATCGTAACGGTGGCGCGGATCGTTGCTTTCTACCGAGAGCGCCCCCTACCTGGAAGGCCACCGCGTCGATGCGCCGAATCACCCTAGCCCTCGTCCTGCTCGCCGGCGTCGCCGCCATGTACGGCCTGCAACCCGTGGCCGCGCAGACCCGCCAGTCCCACGTGGTCTCCGACAACCCGGTCAACTGGACGCCGCACGTCGAGGACGGGATCGTGTACGCGATCGCCGCCGTCGGCGACACCGTCGTGGTGGGCGGCAGCTTCAGCCGGATCAGCGAGGCCGACGGCTCGGGCACGGCGTACCAGGACAACATCTTCGCCTTCGACCGTTCAACTGGGAAGATCGACCGCTCGTTCCACCCCTCGGTCGACGGCCCCGTCTACGCCCTCGCCCCCGGCGACGCCAACACCGTGTACGCCGGCGGCGAGTTCGCGCAGGTCAACGGCTCCGACCAGGCGGGCCTCACCCGGCTGCACCTGTCCGACGGATCGCGTACGGCGTCGAGCATTCCGACCACCGCGGAGGGCGGCGAGGTGCGTACCCTCGGCCGCGGCGGCGACCGGCTGTACGTGGGCGGCGCGTTCAAGACGATCGGCGGCCAGTCCCGGCGCGCCCTGGCCCGGGTCGACACCGACACCGACCGGGTGGACACCGGCTTCAACATCTCGATCGAGCAGCCTCGCTCCGGTCGGCTGCGGGTGACCAAGCTGGCGATCAGCCCCGGCGGCACCCGACTGGTGGTCGACGGCACGTTCACCCGGGTCGCCGGGCACGATCGGGACCAGATCGCCATGATCGACACCGGTGCGTCGCCGGCCCGCGTGTCCGGCTGGTACACCCGCGGGTACGAGGGGTCGTGCCACACGTCGACCGACACGTACCTGCACGGGGTGGACTTCGCACCGGACGGGTCGTACTTCGTGGTGGTCACGTCGGGGCACCGCGGCACCTACGGCCCGATGTGCGACACAGCGGCCCGGTTCGAGACCGCAAGCGATGGCGACCAGCACCCGACCTGGGTCAACCACACCGGCGGCGACAGCCTGTACGCCGTCGCGATCACCGGCGCCGCGGTGTACGTGGGCGGGCACCAGCGGTGGCTGGACAACCCCGGGGGACGCGACTCGGCGGGCCCCGGTGCGGTATCCCGGCCCGGCATCGCCGCCATCGACCCGGACACCGGCAAGGCGTTGTCCTGGAACCCGACGCGCACCAGGGGGATCGGGGTGCAGTGCCTGCTCGCCACCCCCGGCGCGCTGTGGGTGGCCAGCGACACCGACCAACTCGGCCACGAGCACCACGGCCGGATCGGCGCCTTCCCGCTCGGCTGAGCCCCGTACCCGCCGGGATCGACCACCGGATCGACATCGACGCGGAGACCAAGTCGCGAACCCGTCACGGTACGGTCACCAGGCGAGACGTACGGGGAGGAGCCTGCATGCGACGGGCGGTCCTGGGTGCCACGGCGGTGGCGCTGCTGCTGACCGGCTGCCAGACCGGCAGCACCGCGACCTGGCACGACCCTGCCCGGCACGCCTCGCCGCCGGTGCCCGACATCGACCTGAGCAAGGGGCGTTCGGATCCGGTCGCCGACCCGGTGTACCCGGACTACGGCAACCCGGCGATCGACGTACTCCACTATGACCTTGCTCTGAGCTGGTCGCCCGAGGACCGGAAGCTGACCGGGGACGCGACCCTGACGCTGCGCCCCACCAAGCGGATCGACAAGATCGTGCTGGACTTCACCGACCGGCTGCACGTCGAACGGGCCACGGTCGACGGGAAGCCGGTGCACGCCACCAGCGAGGACCTCGACCTGACGGTGCCGTTGGCCGAGCCGGCGAAGCCGGACACCCGGCTCACGCTGAAGGTGCGTTACTCGGGGACTCCGAAGCCGGTCGACATGCCGTCCACCCGCGGCGACTTCTCCGAGGGGCTCGGGCTGCGGGTCGAGGAGTACGGCGCGATCTGGACCATGCAGGAGCCGTACGGGGCGTTCACCTGGTACCCGGTCAACGACCAGCCGTCCGACGAGGCGCTGTACGACATCGCGGTGACCGTGCCGACCGGCTGGGCCGGGGTCGCCAGCGGGCAGTTCCTGGGCCGCTCGCAGTCAGGCGGACGCGCGACGTACCGGTGGCGGTCCGGGGTCCCGGTCGGCAGCTACGTCACCACCCTCGCCGTGGACAAATTCCGGGAGTACGAGGACGCGGTCGGCGACATCGCGCTCACGTACTGGGTGCCCAGCCAGTACGACGACTACCAGTTGCGGGCGATGCGGCGTACCCCCGAGATCCTCGAGTGGATGCAGCGGAAGTTCGGGCCGTTCCCGTTCTCCAGCGCGGGAGCGATGGCGGTGCGCTCCGACTCGGCGATGGAGACCCAGACCATGCTCACCATGGGCGGCGGGATCGCCAAGGACGCGTCCGCGAAGGACGCCGAGGACATCTTCACCCAGGTGCTCGCCCACGAGTACTCGCACCAGTATTTCGGCGACTCGGTCAGCCCGCGGGACTGGCGCGACGTCTGGCTCAACGAGGGCTTCGCCACGTACGTGGAGATGCTGTGGGTGACCGAGCACAGCTCCGTCAAGGTGGTCGACTTCGTGAAATGGTGGCGGGACCGCGACGCCAAGTCCCGGCCCGACGCCGGACCGCCCGGCCACTACGACCCGGAGATGTTCGCCGAGACCAACGTGTACGTCGGCCCCGCGCTGATGCTGCACGAGATCCGCGGCACGATCGGCGACAAGAAGTTCTTCGGCATGTGCCGGGCGTGGGCGCAGCGGCACAAGAACACCAGTCAGGACCGCGCGTCGTTCACGACGTTCGTCAACGACTACACCGGGCGCGACCTGACGCCGATCATCCACAAGTGGCTGGACTCGAAGACCACACCCGGCTGACCGTGCGGTGTCCTCAGAGGACGGCGCCCTCGTCGTGCAGCCACTCGGCCCAGGATCCTGAGACCGCGGCGGCGCAGTCGACCAGCTCGTCGAGCAGCGCGTCGTGCACTCCGGGCACCAACGGCAGCTGCAGCTCGGCGTACAGGGAGAGCTTGCCCTGCTCGGTCGCGTCGCCTACGTACGACTTGAGGAACCGCCGGGTGTGGTTCCACTCGTTGACCGCGGCGTACGCCCGGTCCGCCCAGTCGGCGGGCACGGTGTTGTAGCAACGGCCACGGATCACGAGGATCTCGTTCTCGGGTCCCTCGAGCGCGAAGAGCACCACGTGGCGTTCCCACATGGCGAGCAGGTTGCCCGTCTCGTCGGTGAGGTAGCGGATGTCGAGCCGCTTCAGGGCCGCGGCCACCCGCTCGATCGACACCGGAGCCGCCACCGCGGCGGTACGCCGGTCGGCCTGGGTGGGGATCTCCACCCGTACCCCGGAAGTCACCTTGGCTGGGGCGCCGCCCGTCCGGGCAGTCTCCCGTCGCGGCTCGTCGGCCGCCCAGTCCCGCCTACGCCACCACGACATCGCGCCATCTCCCTCGTGCTCGCCGATATCCCACTGTGACCTGCCATGGCAGGCCCACCAGCCAGACAGGCGCGGCATGTGATCACCGAGAGCGACGTCCAGCAGGTGACGACCGTACCTTTGCCGGCCCGGTCCGGCACCACCCTGATGTCGTAGATCTCACCCACAACCAGGGCCATCTCGTCCAAACGGACGAGTTGCGCAGCGACATTCGGTCGATCGCGTATGGCGGCCGGCTGTGCATCCGGCCGCCAGGCGGCAGAACCAGCCCTTGATCAGGTACGACGTGGCGAGAGCCGGAGCGCGTCGCCGGTGCGGTACCAGGCGGCGCCGTACCGGCCCTCGGTGCCCAGCCAGCCGGGGGCGCGCCGGATCCGTACCGGCGCGGCGTCGTCGGCGCCGAGGAAGTCCATCCGCGCCAGGGCCTGCACCAGGCGTACCGGCACCTCGGCCCGATGATCACCGTGTGTCACCACCAGCGCGACGTGGTCGAGCAGCTCGTCGCGCAGCCGCCGCTCCCCCACGCCACGCCCGCCGGCGGCCCGCAACGTGCTCGCCGCGGCCTGCGCGATCCGCCTGAACTCCCCCGCCGGTACGTCCTCCAGCACGCCCGCCGCGCTCGGCGGCAACGGCGACCGCCACGCCAGGTCGTGACGCCCCGGCAAGCTCCGCTCGCCCCGCTCCAGCCCGCGCAGCAGCTCGGCGGCGTTCACTGTCGCGTCCTCGGCCAGGTCCGAGCGCACCAGCCGGGTCACCAGTACGTCGAACGGCAGCCGACCCCACAGCGCGACCGCGCCGGCGCGTACCGGTCGCAGGCGTACCAGTGCGTCGGGGTCGAGCCGGACCAGCCGCGCGAGGAACGCGCCGACGTCGGGCACCGCGTCGGCCGCGAGTTCGGTCTGCGGCATGCCGCCAGGCTAATCGCGATCACGCTGCCGGCCGCAGCCGCCCTGGCGCCGGGCGCAGCCCGGTCGAGCTATCAGCTGTCCTGGCTGTGCGGGGCCTTGGCCGGAGCCAGCGGCAGGTCGCCGACGACTCCCAGCTCCTGCAGTACGACGTTGGCGAGCACGTCCCCGTCCCGCTGCACCTGCCGCAGGTAGTAGTGCTGCAACGGAGCCCGGTTCTTGCCGAACTGCCAGCGGCCGCGCGGGCTCTCGATCAGACCCACCTCGCGGATCCTCCGTTCCACCCCGTCGGGCGTGGGGTCGCCCCGTACGCCGGCGATCGCCTTGTCCAGTACGGCCGCGGCGTCGTACGCCACCATCGGCAGCACGTACGGGCGCGCCCCGGCCGCGACGGCGTACTCGGAGACGAACTTGCGGTTGGCGGCGTTGTCCAGCCCCTCGGAGTAGTAGAACGCGTCCATCAGGTTCGTCGCGCTGTCCTTCTCCTGCTCCAGGAACGGCAGCTCGGTCATCCCCTCGGCGCCGTACAACGCGACCTTGCCGTGCAGCCCGGCCTTGTCGAACTGCTTGATGAAGGTCACCGCGAGGTCGGCCGGCAGGAAGCTGAAGACCGCGGCGGCGCCGGACTCCTTGATCCGGCGCAGGAACGGCCCGTAGTCCTGGGTGTCGGGGAAAGGTACGTACTCCTCGCCGGCGATCTTGCCGGTGAACCGCTTCTTGAAGCCCACGATCTCGTCCCAGCCCGCGGCGTAGTCGGACGCGAGCAGGTACACGCCTTCGCCCTGGTGCTTCTGGGACACGTACTCGGCGATCGCGTAGCCGTCGTACCCGCTCAGTGCGCAGGTGCGCCAGATGTACTCCTTGCCCTGCGCCTGCAGGGTCGACGCGTACGGGGAGATCAGCGGCACCTTGGCCTGCTGGCAGACCGGCATGATCGGGATCAGGTTGCTGGAGAACGTGACGCCGACGAGCGCGTGGACCGCCTCCTGCTCGATGAGCTTCTTGACGTTGCGGATGCTGGTCTCCGGGTCGAGGGCCTCCTCCGACTCGACGACCTCCACCTCGCGTCCGCCGAGCAGGCCGCCGCTCAGGTGCAGGTAGAGGTTCCAGCCCGCACGCTGATCGTCACCGAGGATCTTGAAGACGCCCTTCTGGAACAGCAGCAGGCCGATCCTGACCTTCTCCGGCTTGGGTGCGTCACGCCTGCCAAGCTCGGGTGCGAGGTCGCTGCAGGCACTCGCGACAGCGGCGGTGGCCGCCATCGTGCCCGACAGTCGAAGAAAGCTCCTCCGGTCTTGCAGGTCCATCCGACGCCCTCCAGACATCGTCGTGGAGGCGGCCCGACCCGGATGCAGGAGGCACGTCGACTGTCACATCGTGTGACTTGGTACGCCCTGCGGGGGTTCGTCCGCCGCGCTGCCACGGCTGTTCCCCCGCCGGTCCACTGGGACCATAGGCAATAAAACGCCAGGTAGGAACCCTCTCGGGTTCCCTAATCGCGTCAATCCGCGGCGTCGCGCCACTCGGTGAGAAACGTTCGCTCAGCGTCACTCAGCCGCCGTGGCCGGCCGGCGGCCAGATCGTACGGCACCAGCACCGAGCGGGCGCGGCTGGCGAGCTGGCCGTCGTCGTACATCTCGTACGCGACGCTGAACCGCGACGGCCGGATCTCCTCGACCCACAGCTCGATCTGCACCGGATCCCCGTAGTCGACCGGCCGCAGGTAGTCGATCTCGTGCCGGGCGACCACGATGCCGCGCTGCATCCCCGTGGCGCCCGCCGGCTTGGCGTCGCCGAACAGCAGCGCCGCCCGCGCCTCCTCGTACAACGTCAGGAACCTGGCGTTGTTGACGTGCCCGTACGCGTCCATGTCGGACCAACGCAAAGCACAGTGGTACGTGTAGCGGGCCATCGCGAGGCCGGCTCAGTCCCGGGTCAGCCGGCGGTACGTCACCCGGTGCGGCCGGGCCGCGTCGGCGCCGAGCCGGTCGACCTTGTTCTTCTCGTACGCGTCGAAGTTGCCCTCGAACCAGAACCACTTCGCCGGGTCCTCGGCGTCGCCCTCCCAGGCCAGGATGTGGGTGGCGACCCGGTCCAGGAACATCCGGTCGTGGCTGGTGATCACGGCGCAGCCGGGGAAGTCCAGCAGCGCGTTCTCCAGGCTGGAGAGGGTCTCCACGTCCAGGTCGTTGGTGGGCTCGTCGAGCAGCAGCACGTTGCCGCCGAGCTTGAGGGTGAGCGCGAGGTTCAGCCGGTTGCGCTCGCCGCCGGAGAGCACCTTGGTCGGCTTCTGCTGGTCCGGCCCCTTGAACCCGAACGCCGCGACGTACGCCCGGGACGGCATCTCGACCCTGCCCACCATCAGGTGGTCCAGCCCGTCGGAGACCAGCTCCCAGACCGTCTTGTCGCCGTCCAGCCCGCCGCGACTCTGGTCGACGTACGAGATCTGCACGGTCTCGCCGATCTTGATGCTGCCGGCGTCGGGTTTCTCGTCGCCGATCACCATCTTGAACAGCGTGGTCTTGCCCACGCCGTTGGGGCCGATGACGCCGACGATGCCGTTGCGGGGCAGCGAGAACGCCAGGTCCTCGATCAGCTGCCGGTCGCCGAAGCCCTTCTCCAGGTCGGTCACCTCGATGACCGTGTTGCCCAGCCGCGGGCCCGGCGGGATCTGGATCTCCTCGAAGTCGAGCTTGCGGTTCTTCTCCGCCTCGCTGGCCATCTCCTCGTACCGGTCGAGCCGGGCACGGGACTTGGTCTGCCGGGCCTTGGCGTTGGACCGTACCCACTCCAGCTCGTCGGAGAGGCGCTTCTTCAGCTTGGCGTCCTTGCGGCCCTGCACCGCCAGCCGCTCGGCCTTCTTCTCCAGGTACGTCGAGTAGTTGCCCTGGTAGCCGTGCACCCGGCCCCGGTCCACCTCGGCGATCCACTCGGCGACATGGTCCAGGAAGTACCGGTCGTGGGTGATCGCGATGACCGTACCGGGGTATTTGGCGAGGTGCTGCTCCAGCCACTGCACGCTCTCGGCGTCCAGGTGGTTGGTGGGCTCGTCGAGCAGCAGCAGGTCGGGCTGCTCCAGCAGCAGCTTGCACAGCGCCACCCGGCGCCGCTCACCGCCTGACAGCGGCTTCACGTCGGCGTCGCCGGGCGGGCAGCGCAGCGCGTCCATCGCCTGCTCCAGCTTGGAGTCCAGGTCCCACGCGTCGGCGTGGTCGAGGTCCTCCTGCAGCTTGCCCATCTCGGTCATCAGCTCGTCGGTGTAGTCGGTGGCGAGCTGCTCGGCAATCTGGTTGAACCGGTCCAGCTTCGCCTTCGTCCCGCTGACCGCCTCTTCGATGTTTCCGAGTACGGTCTTCTCCTCGTTGAGCTGGGGTTCCTGGGCGAGCATGCCGACCGTGTAGCCGGGCATCAGCTTGGCCTCGCCGTTGCTCGGGTGGTCCTCGCCAGCCATGATCTTGAGCAGGCTGGACTTGCCGGCGCCGTTCGGGCCGACCACGCCGATCTTCGCGCCGGGCAGGAACGCCAAGGTCACGTCGTCCAAGATGACCTTGTCGCCGTGCGCCTTGCGCGCCTTCTCGAGCACGTAGATGAACTGAGCCACGGTCTTTCGAGCCTCCGGTTGTCTGAGGTGCGACGCGAAATGCGCCGTACTTCTCAATCTTTCCAGGGGTCGATGTGTTCCCTCGAAGCCACCCCTTTGGCAGGCTTGTCGCTCGCCGGCCGATCTTCAGCGGCCGGCGCCCGGAGGGAGAATCCCGATGCCAGCCCACGCCATGACCGAGCAGCGCCGTGGACCCGTACTGCAGACCCTCGCCGCGCTCGCCGTCGGAGCGTACGCGGCGGACGGCGCGCGGCGGGCGCTCGCGCCGCTGACCCAGGGCACCCCGGTACGCGGGCTGCTGCTGCTCGTCGTCCTGCTGATCGGCGGCGGGCTGGCGCTGTGGGCGCCGTACCGGCTGCGGGGGTGGCGCGCGGCGCTCGCCGGAAGCCTGGTGATCTCCGTCGGGCTCGCGGCGATCCACCTGGCCGACACGGGGATCCCGATCGACGTACTGCAGGGGATCCAGGTGCTGGCGGCCGGGTTCACGATCGGTGGCGTGGTCGCCGCCGCGGGGGCTGCGCAGGTGAGGGAGCGGGCGCTGGTCACCGGCGGCCTGGCGGGCGGCCTGCTGTTCGGCGCGCAGCTGTACGTACTCCCGTTCGTGGTCCTGACCAGCGATTTCGGCGTTGCCGCGGGCGGCTGGTACCTGAAATCGGAGGCGGTGCTGCAGTACCTGGCCGCCGGGTTCGCGGTGCTCGGCAGCGCGCTGGCCGTGGTACGGGTGGCGCCGTCCGGCCAGGTCAACCTGACCGCCGCGCCGCTGGTGGTGCTGGTGGTCGCCGTCCTGGTGGCGACGGCCGTACTCGGCGGTACGCCCGGCCTGGTGCTGGTGTGGCTGCTGGTACCGGTGCTGATCGGTGCCGCCGCCTGGTGGCTGACCCCCGCGGCGCTGATGCGAAGTCGGTTGTAGGTCACATCATCTCGGGGTGCCACCCGCTCGGATTTCAGTAGGCTCGAAGACCGAAGGCTCAGCCAAGGACGAGGCCCAGGCGTTAAACCCCCACTGGCGCTTCACAACCAACCCGAGGCACTCACCCACGGTCGGTCGGAGGCGGATGTGGCAGCACCCAGTTCGTTCGTAGTCGTGGCCAATCGACTGCCCGTCGACGCGACCCGGACCCCGGACGGCCAGGTGTCGTGGAAGCGCAGCCCCGGCGGCCTGGTCACCGCGCTGCACCCGATCATGCAGGCCGAGGGCGGCACCTGGATCGGCTGGCCCGGCAGCACCGACGAGATGGTGCCGGAGCCGTTCGAGCTCGACGGGATGCAGCTGTGCCCGATTCCGGTCAGCGCGGACGAGATCGAGGACTACTACGAGGGGTTCTCCAACTCCTCGCTGTGGCCGCTCTACCACGACGCCGTACAGCATCCGGTGTTCCATCGGCACTGGTGGGACGCGTACGTCACGGTGAACCGGCGGTTCGCGGCGGCGACCGCGGAGGTCGCCGCGGAGGGCGCGATCGTGTGGGTGCAGGACTACCAGCTGCAGCTGGTGCCGGCACTGCTGCGGGAGATGCGGCCCGACCTGCGGATCGGCTTCTTCCTGCACATCCCGTTCCCCCCGGTCGAGCTCTACATGCAGCTGCCGCGCCGGGTGGAGATCCTGCAGGGGCTGCTCGGCGCCGACCTGGTGGGCTTCCAGCGCCCGCTCGCCGCGCAGAACTTCCTGCGGCTGTCCCGGCACCTGCTGGGGCTGCGGCCGCGCTCCAACGAGGTCGAGCTGGACGGCCGTACGGTGCGCGCCGGGGCGTTCCCGATCTCGATCGACGTGGTCGAGATGGAGAGCCTGGCGGCGAGCGAGGGGACCCGCACCCGGACGAAGCAGATCCGTACCGAACTGGGCGATCCGCAGTGCCTGATCCTCGGCGTCGACCGGCTCGACTACACCAAGGGCATCGAGCACCGGCTGATGGCCTTCCAAGAACTACTCTCCGAGGGCAAGCTGTCGGTACCCGACGCGGTGATGGTCCAGGTGGCCACGCCGAGCCGGGAACGCGTGAAGCACTACCAGGTACTACGGGAGAACGTGGAGCGGCAGGTTGGCCGGATCAACGGGGACTACGGCAAGGTCGGCGTACCGGCGGTGCACTACCTGCACCAGTCCTACAGCCGCAGCGAGCTCGCGGCGCTGTACAGTGCGGCGGACGTCATGATGGTCACTCCTCTACGGGACGGTATGAACCTGGTAGCCAAGGAGTACGTCGCGGCCCGGGTCGACCAGCGGGGCACGCTCGTACTCAGCGAATTCGCCGGCGCGGCAGCGGACCTGCGCCAGGCCTTCCTGGTCAACCCACACGACCTGGACGGGCTGAAGGACACCCTGCTGCAGGCGATGCACGCCGATCCGTCCGACGTGACCCGTCGGATGCGGGCGATGCGGCGCTATCTGCGTACCCATGACGTGGACAACTGGGCGCGGTCGTTCCTGTCCGCGCTCGGTGCACCGGAGTCCGCGACCGCGCTGGACTCCGAATCGACTTCGAATGGCGGCCGGGAGCAGCACGGATGACAACCCTCGACCCCACCGTGCCAGGCGGCACGGAGCTTCGTAGTGCGGTGACGCGGTTGGCGCGTACGCCCCAGTTGCTGGTGGCGTGCGACTACGACGGCACGATCGCGCCGATCGTGGAGGACCCCACCCAGGCGGCGCCGCTCCCGGAGACGGTGGCGGCGCTGCGGGCGCTGGCGAACCTGCCGCAGACCAAGGTGGCGGTGATCTCGGGCCGGGCGCTGCGGGACCTGGCCGCGCTGTCGCGGCTGCCGAGTGAGATCCACCTGGTCGGGTCGCACGGGTCGGAGTTCGACGTCGGCTTCGTACACAAGCTGGCGCCGGAGCTCACCGAGCTGCGGGACCGGCTGCTGCGCGAGCTGTCCGCGATCACCCAGGGCCGCGAAGGCGTACGGCTGGAGGTGAAGCCGGCGAGCGTGGCGGTGCACACCCGTACCGCGCCGCGGGGCGTGGCGGCCGAGGTGGTCGAGTCGGTGAAGGCCGGGCCGGCGAGCTGGGTCGGGCTGCAGGTCACCCAGGGCAAAGAGGTGATCGAACTGTCCGTGGTGGCAACCCACAAGGGCACCGCGCTGGACGCGCTGCGTACCCAGCTGGGCGCCTCCGCGGTGCTGTACGTGGGCGACGACGTCACCGACGAGAACGCCTTCGCCCACCTGCACGGGCCCGACCTCGGCGTGAAGATCGGCACCGGCGACAGCCGGGCCACGCACCGGCTGGCCGACCCGATGGAGGCCGCGCGGCTGCTCGGCGTACTGCTCGAGACCCGCCGCCGCTGGCTGTACGGCGAGCGCGCCGTACCGATCGAGCGGCACTCGATGCTCGCCAACGGCCGCAACCTCGCGCTGGTCACCCCGGAGGCCCGGGTCACCTGGCTGTGTCACCCGAAGCCGGACTCGTCCGCGATCTTCGCCGACCTGCTCGGCGGCACCCCGGCCGGCCACTTCTCGGTCTGCCCGGAGCGCAACGGCCGGCCGCTGGGGCAGCGCTACCGGCCGGGCACCATGACGGTGGAGACCCGCTGGTCGAGCCTGACCGTGACGGACTGGCTCGCCGACGACGACACGCCCGGGCGTACCACCCTGGTGCGGCGGCTGACCGGGCGCGGCAAGGTACGCATCGAGTTCGCGCCGCGGCCGGAGTTCGGGCAGATGCCGATCTCGCTGCAGCCGGTCGGCGACGGCGTGCTGGTGCTCGGCTCCAACGAGCCGGTCGCGCTCTACTCCCCCGGTGTGGAGTGGAACCTCGAAGACGGCGACGAGGCTGGCACCGCGGTGTTCGACCTGGACGCGGCCGGCGGCGAGCTGGTGCTGGAGCTGCGCTGCGGCACCGACAACCTCGATCCGCACCGCGAGTCCGCCGAGCGCCGGCTCACCGGCGCGGACGAGTCGTGGCGTTCCTGGCTGTCCGGCCTGCGGCTACCCACTCTCGCGCACGGCGAGGTCGCGCGCAGCGCCCTGGTGCTGCGGGGCCTGGCGTACTCACCGACGGGTGCGATCCTCGCGGCCGGCACCACCTCGCTGCCCGAAGAGCTGGGTGGGGTACGCAACTGGGACTACCGCTACTGCTGGCTGCGCGATGCCGCGATGACCGCCCGTGCGCTGGTCGACCTGGGGTCGCTGGGCGAGGCCGAAGCCCTGCTGCGGTGGACCTCCGGGGTGATCGACCGTACCGGCGGGCACCCGGAGTGGCTGCACCCGCTCTACACCCTCGACGGGCTGATGCTCGGCCCCGAGGCGGTCATCGAAACCCTCCCCGGGTACGCCGGCTCCCGCCCCGTACGGGTGGGCAACGCCGCCAACCGGCAGGTGCAGTTGGACGTGTTCGGGCCGATCGCCGACCTGGTGGCCGCGGTCGCCGACGCCCGGGGCTCGATCACCGAGTTCGAGCAGCACATCGTCGAGGCGATGGTGGACGCGGTGTCCCGGCGCTGGCACGAGCCCGACCACGGACTCTGGGAGCCCCGGCTGCCACCCCGCCACCACGTCTACTCCAAGGTGATGTGCTGGCTCACCGTGGACCGTGCCCTCTACCTCGGCGACAAGCACGGCATGCCGGTGCGTCCCGAGTGGGCCGAGCTGCGCGAGCAGATCGCGAGCAACGTACTGGAGCGGGGCTGGAACGAGCAGCTCGGCACGTACGCCGCCGCGTACGACGGCGAGGACCTCGACGCGGCGTCGCTGTGGATCGGTCTGTCCGGCCTGCTGCCGGCCGACGATCCACGGTTCCTCGCCACCGTGCTCGCGATCGAGGCGGAGCTGCGCAGCGGGCCGACCGTCTACCGGTACAACTCCGAGGACGGGCTGCCCGGCATCGAAGGCGGCTTCCACCTGTGCGCGACGTGGCTGGCCGAGGCGTACCTGCGGACCGGACGGCGTACGGACGCCGAGGAGCTGTTCGAGCAGATCCTCGACTGCGCCGGCCCCACCGGCCTGCTTCCCGAGCAGTACGACCCCGCCACCGAGCAGGGCCTCGGCAACCATCCCCAGGCGTACAGCCATCTGGGGTTGATCCGCTGCGCGCTGCTGCTCGACAAGCCCGTCTAGGTCACGCCGGATCTCCAGGTCACGCCGGATCGGCGGCGGTCGCGGCGGCGAGGTCCGCGGCGACCACGTCGGGGTCGGGCCAGCCCGGGATCGGCCGGCGGCCGTCGCGCGCCACGAACACGGTGCGCATCCCCGCCGCCTGCGCGCCCGCGATGTCCCAGTCGTGGGCGGCGACCATCACCGCCTGCCCCGGCTCGACCTGCTCCGTCTGCAGCACGAACCGGTACGGCGCCGGGCCCGGCTTCAACATGCCGGCCTGCTCGACCGAGTACCAGCCGTCGAACCTCGGCGCGAGGCCGGCGCCGGTCAGCTGCGCTTCGATCACCGCCGGCGGCGAGTTGCCCAGCGCGACCAGCCGGTGTCCCCGTTCGCGCAGTGCGGCGAGCGCGTCCGGCACCTCGGGGTGGGCGGGTAGCCGGCGCAGCGCGGCGGCGAGCTCCGCCGTCCCCTGGTCGGTGAACTCGGCCCCGTGGGCAGCCGCGACCGCCCTGGCGCACGCCGCCCCGAGCGTGGCGAAGTCCTGGTAACGGCCCGCGGCGGTGGTGATCAGCGCACTGCGGATCAACAGGTCGAACCACTCCGTACGGTGTTCGGCCCGACCGGTGTTGCGCTCGAATACCGGGCCCAGCTGGGCGAGGTCGAGCAAGGTCTCGTTGATGTCGAACACCCACAACATCGCGGCACCCCATCGGTTTCGGCGAATGTCGTACGGGTGTGACGTTACCGGCGACGGGCGGCGCCGCATCCCGACGCGGGTGCTAGCGCGGCGCCAGGGCGGCGACGTCGCCGATCACGACGATCGCGGGGGCTTTGACGCGCTCGGTCGACACCGTCTCCGCGATGTCCGCGAGGCTGCCGTGGACGATCCGCTGGTGCGGTGTCGTACCCTCCTGGATCGCGGCGGCCGGGGTGTCGGCCGGGCGGCCCGCGGCGAGCAGCACCCCGGCGATCTTCGGCAGGTTCTCCACGCCCATCAGCAGCACCAGGGTGCCCCGCAGCCGGCCCAGCGCGTCCCAGTCCACCAGGGAGTCCGGGTGGTCGGGCGCGACGTGCCCGGAGACCACCACCAGCTCGTGCGCCACCCCGCGGTGGGTCACCGGGATCCCGGCCACGGCGGGCACCGCCAGCGCGCTGGTCACCCCGGGCACGATCTCCACGGGCAGCCCGGCGTCCAGGCAGGCCTGCAGCTCCTCCCCGCCCCGGCCGAACAGGAACGAGTCGCCGCCCTTGAGGCGTACCACGTACCGGCCGGCGAGGGCGCGGTCGAGCAGCAGCCGGTTGATCTCCTCCTGCGCCACCGCGCGCCCGTACGGCAGCTTGGCGGCGTCGATCAGCTCCACGTGGCCGGGCAGCTCGTCGAGCAGCAGCTGCGGGGCGAGCCGGTCGGCGATCACCACGTCGGCCCGGCTGAGCAGCCGCCGCCCCCGTACGGTGATCAGCTCGGGATCCCCCGGACCGGCCCCCACCAGCGCCACCCCCGGCACAGGCTTCGCCGACGGCGGCCGCAGCGCACCGGGCCGGTCCGGCTCGGGCTCCCGGTGGTACGCCGCGTCCAGCGACCCGTCGCCGAGCCGCTCGGCGATCGCGTCCCGCAACCCCGCGGAGCGGCGCGGGTCGCCCCCGGCGAGCACCGCCACGGTCAGCTTCTCGTGCCGGGTGACCGCGGGGGTCCAGGCGGTCGCGGCGTCGGCGTCGTCGGCCCGTACGCAGAAGATCCGCCGCGCCTCGGCGGCCGCCGACACCGCCGCGTTGACCTCCCGGTCGTCAGCGGCGGCGAGTGCCAGCCAGGCCCCGTCGAGATCGTCGGCGGTGAACCCGCGACGCTCCCAGCGCAGCCGTCCCGCATCGGCGAGCCCCTCCAGGCCGGGCCCGACGGTCGGCGACACCAGCAGCAGGTCGGCGCCGGCCGCGAGCAGCGCCGGCACCCGCCGCCCCGCGACGCCACCGCCGCCGACGACGACCACCCGGCGGCCCTCCAGCCGCAGCCCCAGGGGGTACAGGTTCATGCCTTCTCCGAGACGCCCGCCGAGTCGAAGGTGGCCACGTCGTGCAGCACCCGTACGGCGCTCTGCACGATGGGCAGCGCGAGCAGCGCGCCGCTCCCCTCGCCGAGCCGCAACCCGAGGTCGACCAGCGGCGACAGCCCCAACGCCCGCAGCGCCACGGCGTGCCCCGGCTCGGCGGAACGGTGCCCGGCCACACACGCCGCGACCGCCTCGGCCGCGTACGCCTGTGCCGCGAGCGCGGCCGCGCCCGCGATCACCCCGTCCAGAATCACGGGGGTACGCCGAGCCGCCGCCCCGAGCACGAAGCCGGCCAGCGCCGCGTGTTCCAACCCGCCGAACGCGGCCAGCACACCGGTCGGGTCGCCCGGGTCGGGCTGGTGCCGGTCGAGGGCGGCGCGTACCACGTCGATCTTGTGGTGGAGGGTCTGCTCGTCGATGCCGGTGCCGCGGCCGGTGGCCAGGGACGGGTCGGCTCCGGTGAACGCCGCGATCAGCGCCGCGCTGGCGGTGGTGTTGGCGATCCCCATGTCCCCGGTGAGCAGCACTTTCGCGCCACCGGCCAGCAGCGAGTTCGCGACCTCGATGCCGACCTCGACGGCGGCGACGGCCTCGTCGCGGGTGAGCGCCGGCTCGACGGTCATGTCCCGGGTGCCGGCGCGGACCTTGCGTACCAGCAGGCCGTCGGCGGGGTCCAGCGGCGCGGCCACGCCCACGTCGACGACGACCACGTCGGCTTCCACCTGCGCCGCGAAGGCGTTCACCACCGCGCCACCGGCTAGGAAGTTCGCCACCATCTGGGTGGTCACCTCCTGCGGCCACGGCGTCACCCCCTGGGCATGTACGCCGTGGTCCCCGGCGAAGATCGCCACCGCGGCCGGCGCCGGGATCGGGGGCGGGCAGACGCCGGCGAGCCCGGCGAGGCGTACCGAGAGGTCTTCGAGCGGGCCGAGCGAGCCCGGCGGCTTGGTGAGCCGTCCCTGGCGCTCCGCCGCCTCGGCCACCGCGGCATCGTCCAGCGGCCCGATGGCGGCCGTCGTCTCGTCGAGCAGGCCCATCACACAACCTCCAGTACGTCACGCAACACGGATACGAAAGCATCTGACGTCGCCCGGTCCCGCACCGCCACCCGGATCCACTCCGCTCCCAGGCCCGGGAACGTGTCGCCGCGGCGCACCGCGTACCCCCGGAGGCGGAGGGACCGGCGGACCTGCTCGGCGCGCGGCAGGCGCAGCAGCACGAACGAGCTCGCGGGCTCGGCGCCGAGGGTGACCTGCGGCAGTTCGCGCAACCGGCGGACCAGGTGGGCGCGGTCGTCGGCCAGCGCGGTGGCGATCCGCTGTTCCTCGGCCACCGCCTGGTGGGTGGCGCAGGCCGTCGCGGCGGCCAGCGCCGGCGTCGACACCGGCCACAACGGTTGTACGGCGGCCAACCGCGACACCAGCTCGGGCGCCGCGAGCAGGTAGCCGATCCGCAGCCCGGCCAGCCCCCAGGTCTTCGTGAGGCTGCGCAGCACCACCAGGCCGGCCACGTCGCGGCGGGCGGCGAGCGACTCCGGCTCACCGGGTGTGGTGTCCGCGAACGCCTCGTCCACCACCAGCACCCGCCCGGGGCGGGCGAGCTTCTCGATGTCGGCGGCGGGGTGCAGCACCGAGGTGGGGTTGGTGGGGTTGCCGACCAGCACCAGGTCGGCGTCCTCGGGCACCCGGTCCGGGTCCAGCGCGAACGGGGCCGGCAACACCGCGCGGGTCACCTCGTGGCCGGCCGCCCGCAGCGCCGCTTCGGGCTCGGTGAACTGCGGGTGCACCACCACCGGCCGCCGCGCCGGCACTGCCCGCGCCAGCAGTACGAACGCCTGCGCCGCCCCCGCGGTCAGCAGCACCTCGTCGGGGTCCCGACCGTGCCGTTCCGCGACCGCGCGACGCGCCGTGGTCTGGTCCGGGTAGCGCGCCAGGTCGCCCAGCGACGCGGCGATCGGCTCCGCGAGCCAGTCCGGCATGGGCCCGGACCGTACGTTGACCGCGAGATCGACCATGCCGGGCTCGACCTCGACATCGCCGTGATGTCCGAGGTCGAAGACGGGATCTCCTGCTACCGGCACGGATCTGATCCTCCCTCACCAGGTGCGCGGCCGGACCGCGGGGTTTGTCACACCCGGGCCGCCGGGCGCCGGCGGCGACTAAGCTACTGGCGAGTAAACAAAGGGAGCCAGCAGATGAGCCGACCAGCCTCGGGCCTCGCGTCGTCGTCCACCCTGTCGCTGTGGCACCGGCTGTCCGCCGTACCGGGCGGGCGCCAGTTGTTCTCCGCGGCGCTGTCGCTGCGGGTGCCGTACTTCGGCACGATCCTGCCGACCGTACGGGAGATGAAGCCCGGCAGGTGCGTGGTGACCGCGCCGAAGTGGTGGGGGGTGCACAACCACATCCACACCTTCCACGCGATCGCGGCGTGCAACATCGCCGAGCTCGCGATGGGGATGCTGGCCGAGGCGACCTTGCCGCCGACCCACCGCTGGCTGCCCAAGTCGATGACCGTGAACTACCTCGCCAAGGCCGAGACCAGCCTGACCGCCGTAGCTGAGCTGCCGTCGGTCCCCGAGTTCGGCGACGAAGGCTTCGAACTCCCGGTCCCCGTGACCATCACCGACACCCACGACACCCCCGTCGTCACCGCCACCATCACCATCTGGATCACCCCCGAGAAGTAGCCCCTCTCGCCCCAGCTGTCCGCCCCCGAGGACGAGGTTGGGCTCGGTCTGCAGGAACGGCGAGCTTGAAGCTCTGGGTCCGGAAAGTGCGGAAAGTGCGCGCCAAGGCTTCAAGATCGCGCCGTGGCTGACGGCGCCGCCCGCAACCTCGGTGCCCCCACCGGGCGTGTCTGTCCCAGTAGGGTGCGGTCTGTCAGGGCGGTTCTGGTACGCCGGATTCGGTGTCCTGGCTCGGCGGACCGCCTTCGCGCTACACCGGCCTGGGAGACGTACGCATGACGGCAGCAACACGGGGGCTCCTCCTGATCGAACGCATCCTCCGCGACCGCGCCAGCATCTGGCAGCAGGTACGCGACGAACGCAACCTCGCCGAACTGGTCGGCCAGACCCTGCTCTGCTCCGTGGTCGCGTTGGCCTGTTACGGAGCTGTGCTCGGGGTTTCCAACGGCGTACTGCAGGCGGTCTCGTCGGCGGTGAAACTGCCGATCCTGTTCCTGGTCACGCTCGCCATCTGCCTGCCGACGTTGTACCTGTTCAACCTGGTGTTCGGCGCCCACCTGTCGCTGCGACAGGCGTTGGCGCTGGTCATGGTGGCGATCACAGTGATGTCGATGCTGGCGCTGGCGTTCGCGCCGATCAGCCTGTTCTTCGTGGTCACCGCGCCGAACTACGGGTTCTACAAGCTGCTCAACGTCGCCATCCTGACCCTCACCGGCCTGGTCGGCCTGAACTTCCTGATCGACGGGATGCGCAGCCTGAACCGGCTTTCCGCCGCCCCTGCCACCGCACCGCCCGTCAACGGCGCCCGCCCCGTCGCCCCTCCCGCATCCTCCGGGGGTACGCCACCAGCCGGCCCCGAGACCCCGGCAGGCGCCCCCCACCAGCCGACCGGCACCGTGCCTGCCACCGTCGCGCCGGCCACCGTGGCGGCCGCCGCTGGGGCAGCACCGCAGGCCACCGCGGTCATGGACCGGCCACAGCCGCAACTCGCCCATTACCCGAGCGCCAGCCCGGTCCGGCCTCCCGAGTCGTCCGGCAAGATGGGCCTGCTGTACGTCTGGGCCGGCCTCTTCGGACTCGTCGGCACCCAACTGGCGTGGACGCTACGGCCGTTCTTCGGCAGCCCGGGCGAGCCGTTCGAGATCGTACGAACCGTCGAAGGCAACTTCTACGTCGACATCCTGAGGACGATCGCCGGCCTCTGACCGGGCCGGCTCTCCAAGCTCATCGGCTATCGAAGCTCCCGGCGGGCCGCCCGGGTGCCGGGGGCGTCCAGCAGGTCCGCGACGTCGGTCAGCGATGCGGTGAGTGAGCCGGGGACGTAACCGTGCGGCTCATCGGCGTCACCGTCGTCGTGCCGGCTCGGCAGGGATCCGGCGAGCGGGGCCAGCCGGTCGATCCGGGCGCCGAGCGCCGCGGACTCCTCGAAGTCCGCCACCGTCGAGGTCAGCTGGGACTCCCCGGCGGCGAGCTCGTCGCGCAGTTCCGCGGCCACCAGCGGCGACGTGTCGGGCAACGCCCGGCGGATCCGGTGCAGCCGCCACGCCAGCTCGGTGGCGCGCCACTCGATCGCGGCCAGCTGCTCCTCGCCCACCGGCAGCCAGCCGTCCCGCCACGCCCGGGTCGCCCTCAGTTCCGTGGCGGCCCGCTGCAGTCGGCGGAGCGGCGTACCGAATTCGGGGTCGTCGACGGCGGCGCGGGTCAGCTGGTCGGCGGTGAAGACCTGGTCGCCGTACCGGCGGCGGGCCGATCGCAGGGTGCCGCGGGAGGCGAGGTACGCGCCGCCGAGCACCGCGCCCGGCGCGAGCAGCAGCAGGCCGCCGCCGACGGCCGCGACCGCGGGAGCCACCACCAGCCCCTTGACCACGCCGAGACCGCCGACGATGCCGAGCGCACCCACCAGCGGGCGGGTCCACGCCGTACCGGACGAACCGGTACGGGCGGCGAGTCCCCGCCAACCGCGCCCGGTCAATCCGGCCGCGGCCCAGGTCGGCACCTGCGGATGCACCACCGGCCGGAACTCCATCTGCCTCCCCCGACGTCCGCCGTCACCGCGCAGAGCGGAGATCCGGTGCGACCAGGGACCACACCTCGAGGTCGACCCGGCCGCCGTGGACGAATCCCGCGTTGCGCAGCAGTCCCTCGTACGTGAAGCCGGCCTTCTCGGCGACCCGCCGGGAGTCCACGTTGCCGGGCGCGATCCGCAGCTCGACCCGCTCGAAGCCGTACTCGCCGATCAGGTCGACGGCGAGCGCGGTGGTGGCCTCCGTGGCGAAGCCCAGGCCACGGGCGCCGGCGGCGATCGCATACCAGATCTCGGTGACCTTGCCGGACCAGTCCGTACGCTTCACCCACATGCAGCCGACCAGCTCGCCGTCCTCGTGCCGGACCACCCCGTAGTGGTCGCCGGCGCCGGACTCCCGCCGCTCGATCGCCTTCGTGGTGCACCAGGCTCCGGCGAGGTCGTCGACCGGCGGGGTGAACGGCAACCAGCGCTGGGTCTGCCGGTCGGAGAAGATCTCGGAGACCTGCTTGACGTCCCCGGAGTGCAGCGGCCGGATCAGCAGCCGCGGCGTGGAGACGGTCAATTCGGGAAACCGGTACGTGGGCGGGGTCACGCCGTACATAGTGCCGGAAACGTGCGGGTTCGGCGGGCCGACCCTCCACGTTGTCAGGGAACCGGCAGCAGACTCACGGCATCCGGGCGGCGGTGAGCAGCCGCTTGGCGATCTCCGGGTAGCCGGCCCAGTGCAGGTTGAGGAACGACGCGTGGACCTTCCGCCACACGAAGCCCTCCGGCGGCGCGCCCCGCCACTGCCAGGCCGCGTTGTCCCCGGACCGGGGCTGCACCAACGTACGGTGCGCCTTGTGGCCGACGACGGTCGCGCCGAGGCGTACCAGGGGGCTGGAGGCGCGGGCGATCGCGTCCCGGTAGCCGAGCACCAGCTGGCTGCTGGTGGTCGCCGTGGCGTTCAGTACGCCGCACATCGGCCGCCCGTCGAACTCCTTGACCAGCCACAGCAGGCCCGCCGACTCGGCGATCACCGGGGCGCCGGAGATCGCCAGGTCGCTCACCGCGCGGCACAGCTGCTCGTTGGCGGACAGCTCGTCGGCGTACACCTCGGGGAAGGCGCCGCCGATCACCAGGCCGCGGGTGCCCTCGGGCAGCTCCTCGTCGCGCAGCGGGTCGAACGCCACCACCTCGGCGCCCGCCGCGGTGAGCAGTTCGGCGTTCTCGGCGTACAGGTAGCGGAAGGTCGAACCGCCGGCGACCGCGATCACCGGACGGTCGCCCGGTGGGTCGGCCTCGGCCGGATCGGACCTGGCTGCGTCCCGGTCCGTGGCCGCCGGCACTACGGGGTGGGCGCCGCTGGTCGAGTGCAACGGAGCCGGGCTCACCGGGTTGGGGCCGCCGGCGGGACTGACCGGGTGCGGCGGGCCGGCCGGTGCCGCCAGCACCCGGGTGGCTTCGCCGCCGCGCCGGGCGGCGCCGGCGGCGGCGATCTCGTCGGCCGGCGACCACGGCTTGGCCGACAGGTCCGGCGCCGACCGGGCCAGCGCGACCACCCGGTCCAGGTCCACCGACGAGGCCAGTACGGCGCCGAGCCGGCGTACCGCGCGTACCGCGTCGGTGGTCCGGTCAACGATCGGGGCGACGCCGAGCGTACGGTTCGGCAGGGCCGCGAGGTGGTTGCGCCGCACCACCCCGAGCACCGGTACGCCGATCTCGTCCAGCGCCTCCCGCAGGATCTGCTCGTGCCGGTCGGAGACCACCCGGGTGAGCACCACGCCGCCCAGCCACAGCAGCTCGTCGAACGCCCGGAACCCGTGCACCAGGGCGGCGACCGACTGGCCCATCGCCCCGACGTCGACCACCAGCACGACCGGCGCCTTCAACAGCCCGGCGACCTGGGCGGTGCTCTCCACGTCGGCCCGGCCGGAGAGCCCGTCGTAGAGCCCCATGGTGCCTTCGATCACCGCGATGTCGCTGTCGGCCGCACCGTGGACGAACAGCGGCGCCACCCGGTCCACGTCCTGCAGCCGGGGATCGAGGTTGCGGCCGGGACGACCGCTGGCCAGGCCGAGGTACCCGGCGTCGACGTAGTCCGGGCCGATCTTGAAACCGGTCACGGACAGGCCACGACCCGCGAGGGCTGCCAGCAGCCCCACGGCGATCGCGGTCTTGCCGTGGCCGGAGGAGGGGGCCGCGATTACGAGGCGTGGGATGGCGGTCATCGAATGGCTCCTTGACGTACGGTCCGCAGGCCTTGGGACCCCAAGAGTGCACCCCGTGCGCCACTGAGGGCCCTCACGGGGTCGTGTCATCTTACGGTCCGTTACCGTGCTCTGGTGTCCACCACCCTGACCCGCCCTTCTGGCAGGTACGGCTTCCTCGCCAGCCCCCGCTGGATCGCGCTGCTCGCGATCGCCGTGCTGCTGGCCGCCACGATGGTCGGGCTCGGCTTCTGGCAACTGTCCCGGTACCACCAGCGGACCGCGATCAACGAGCAGATCGACGCCTCCGGCCGGGCCACGCCGAAGCCGGTCACCGACGTACTCGCCGTGGGGAAGCCGCCGCCGGAGCGGGCCGCCTGGGCCCGGGTCACGGCCACCGGGACGTACGACCCGGAGCACGAGATCCTGATCCGTGGCCGTACCGTCAACGGCGCCGTCGGGTACGAGGTCGTCACGCCGCTGGTGCTCGACGACGGGGCCGCCGTACTCGTGGATCGGGGTTGGGTGCCGCCGGGGAAGACGGGCGCGGCGTCGCTGCCCGAGGTGCCCGAAGCGCCCACCGGCGAGGTGACCGTGGTGGGCCGGGTGCACCTGCCGGAGAGCGGCGGCGACCAGCCGGCCCCGCTCGCCGGCCGGCAGCAGGCACGGCGGATCGACCCGGCGCGGCTCGCCCCCGCGGTCGGCCACGACGTGTACGGCGGCTACCTGCTGGTGCAGCGCCAGGACCCGCCGCCCGACTCCCGGTTCGCGAAGATCCCGATCCAGTACGAGAACTCCGGCCAGAACCTGTCGTACATGATCCAGTGGTGGCTGTTCAGCGTGATCGCGCTGGTCGGAGTGGGTTTCCTGATCCGCCGGGAAGCCCGCCAGCGCGCCGCCGACTGACCGCGTCTGCCGCGATCTGCTGCGCGTCCCCGGCAGCGGCGCAAGAATCGGGGGTACGGCGCGAGGCGACGGCGACCGTGCGCAGCCGAGCGGCGGAAGGCCACAGCCGAGCAGTCGATGTAGCCGGGGCTCCGAGGAGGTGCGCCATGACGACGGCGACCGCTACCACCCAGTGGACCATCAGTCTGAGGTTCGACGAGGACGTCGACCACACCACCGCCACCGCGGAGGTGACCACCCCCGCTGGTCAGCAGCTGCGCGGGTCGGGCCAGGCGAGGAGAAATCCGCACGACCGGCCGGTGGCGCGCATCGGCGAAGAGGTGGCGGGCGCCCGGGCACTGTCCAACCTGGCGCACGAGCTGCTCGAGTACGCCGCCCGCGAGATCGAGTCGAACGTACGCCGCGAAGAGGCCAAGGGGACCTGATCCTCACCCGGCGGGCAGCCGGCCTTCGTGCAGCGCGCGGACGGTCTCGACGGTGTCGGCCTCGTCGGCGGTCTTGTCGTCGCGGTAGCGCAGCACCCTGGCGAACCGCAGCGCCATGCCACCCGGATACCGGGTGCTGTTCTGTACGCCGTCGAACGCGATCTCGGCGACCAGCTCGGGCCGTACGTACACCGTCCACTGGTCGCGGTGGGTTTCCAGGGAGAGCAGCTTCTCGGTCTGCCAGCGCAGCATCTCGTCGGTGAGCCCCTTGAAGGTCTTGCCGAGCATGACGTACCCGCCGTCGGGGTCGAGCGCGCCGAGATGCAGGTTGGACAGCATGCCGCGCCGCCGGCCGTGGCCCCATTCGACGGCGAGGATCACCAGGTCGAGGGTGTGCCGCGGCTTCACCTTCAGCCACGCGCCGCCGCGGCGGCCGGCATCGTACGGCGCGTCCAGCGACTTCACCACGACGCCCTCGTGGCCGGCGTCCAGCGCGTGCGCGAACCACTCCCCCGCCTGGTCCACAGTGGACACCACGGCTCGCGGGATCAGCAGCTCGTGCGGCATCATGTCCGCCAGCGCGGTCCACCGCTGGTGTGCCGGCGCGTCCAACAGGTCCTCCCCGTCCAGGTGCAACAGGTCGAAGAAGTACGACGACACCGGCGTCCTACGCCGCAGCGTCGCCGGATCCCCCCGCTGGCCCACCCGGCTGGCGGTCACCTGGAACGGCAGCGGCCGGCCGTCGGAGCCGAGCGCGATCGCCTCCCCGTCGAGCACCGCGGTGCGTACCGGCAGCGCCTTCACGGACTCCACCACCTCGGGCAGCCGGCTGGTGATGTCGTCCAGGCTGCGGGTGTAGACGGAGACGGCGTCGCCGTCGCGGTGCACCTGGATGCGTACCCCGTCGAGTTTCCAGTCCACGGCGGCGGGGCAGACCTTCCCGATCGCGTCGTCGACCGTGGCGGCGGTCTGCGCCAGCATCGGCGCCAGCGGCCGACCGACCTCGAGGCGGAATTCCGCCAGCGCGGCGGCGCCGCCGTCGAGGGCCGCGGCCGCGACCCCGCGCAGGTCTCCGGACAGCAGCAGCGCCCGCCTCACGTCCGACACCGGTACGTCGAAAGCCGCCGCGACCGCATCGGTTGCCACCCCGGCGAGCGCTCCCTGGCGTACCTCCCCGGTGAGCAGGCTGCGCAGGTAGCGCTGCTCCTCGGCGGTGGCGGCGGCGAAGAGGGCGGCGAGCAGGTCGCGGCGGCGCGCCTGGGAACCGGCGCCCCTGGTCTGCCCGATCTCCTCCAGCGCGGAGTCCAGCCCGGCCACGGTCAGGCTGGCCAGCTCGGCCGGCGGCGGCACCTCGCGGATCGACGCCCAGCCCACCCCGATCTGGCGTTGCCGCAGCTCACCCGACAGGTACGCCACGGTCGGCACCACCTCGCCGGCCTCGGCCTTACGCAGGCACTCCGCCAGCAACTCCACCTTGGTACGCCGCGACCGCGTCGCCGAGACCGCCTTCGACGTCGCCACCACATCAGCGAGAAGCACCCTCGCTCCCCTCCCCGCCCGGCTCCACCGGACCGCTACCGGGACAGCCGGCCGAGCTTGGCCAGCAGCAGTGCCTCGGCCACGCACACCCGGCCGAACTCGCCCAGGTGCAGGCTCTCGTTGAGGCCGTGCGCCCGGCTGTCCGGATCTTCCACGCCGGTAACGAGAATCGACGCCGCCGGGTACGCGTCGGCGAACGCGGCGATGAACGGGATCGACCCGCCCACCCCGATGTCGACCGGCGCGGTGCCGTCCCACGCCTCGCGGAACGCGTCCCGAGCCGCGTCGTACGCCGGACCCGTGGCGTCGATCGCGTACGCGGCCCCGGTCTCGCCCCGAGCCACGCTGACCTGGGCACCCCACGGCGCACGGGCGGTGAGGTGGTCGGTCAGCGCCCGCATCGCGGCTTCCGGATCCTGGCCGGGCGCCACCCGCATGCTCACCTTCGCGCGGGCCGCCGCGACCAGCGTGTTCGACGCGTCCTTGACGCTGGGGCAGTCGATCCCGATCACGCTCACCGCGGGCTTGTGCCACACCCGCTCGGTGAGCGACCCGGTGCCGATCAGGGACACCCCGTCGAGCAGGCTCGACTCGTGTCGCAGCTGCTTCTCCGACATCTCGACCTGCGTCGGACCGGCACCGACCAGGCCCTCGACGGCCACGTCGCCGGCGTCGTCGTGCAGCGTGGCGAGCAGCCGGCACAGGCTGGTCAGCGCGTCCGGTACGGCACCGCCGAACATCCCACTGTGTACGGAATGCTCCAGTGTCCGTACCTCCACGTAGCAGTCGACCAGACCGCGCAGCGAGGTGGTGAGCGCCGGTTGGCCGACCGCCCAGTTGCCGGAGTCCGCGATCACGATCACGTCGGCGGCCAGCAGATCCCGGTGCGCTGCCAGGAACGCCGCGAGGGTCGGTGAGCCGAACTCCTCCTCGCCTTCGGCGAACACGGTCACGCCGACCGGAAGGGCGTCACCGTGCGCCCGGATCGCGGCCAGGTGCGCGGCGATCCCCGCCTTGTCGTCGGCGACGCCGCGACCGTACAGCCGGCCGTCGCGCTCGGTCGGCTGGAACGGCGGCGAATCCCACTCCTCCGGCCGACCCGCCGGCTGTACGTCGTGGTGCGCGTACAGCAGGACGGTCGGGGCGCCGGGCGGCGCGGGCCTGCGGGCGACCACCGCGGGCTGGCCACCGGCCACCGTGAGGAGCCGCACGTCGGGCAGTCCGGCGGCCCGGAACAGCTCGGCGGTCGCCTCGGCGGAGCGCTGCACCTGGCTGTGGTCGAAGCCGGGGAACGCGACGCTGGGGATCCGGGCGAGCGCCTCCAGGTCGGCGCGGATCTCCGGGAAGATCCGCCGCACCTCGGCGGTCAGCTCGGCGTCGGACAGGGCGGCCACGGCGTTGTGGGTGTGTTCGGTCATGCCCGGATCGTATGCCGCGCCCCCGACATCAGCCCGGGTGGTACGTCAGCTCACCGGCCGACAGCGGCAGGTCCAGCGTGTTCCCGGGCGGCGCCAACGGACAGGACCAGATCGAGTCGTACGCGCACGACGGGTTGTACGCGAAGTTCAGGTCGATCACCATGCGACCGCCGTAGCTGCCGAGGTCGGCGCCCTTGACGGTGTCGATGAGGTAGCGGCCGCCGCCGTACGTGTCCGGGTTGGGGTCCTTCACCGGGACGAAGACGCCGCCGCCGTACGAGTCGAGCCACCACACGTCGAGGCTGCCGAGCTCGGGCAGCCGGATCTGGCCGAACCGTTCGAACGGGACCACCCCGTCGGTCGCCGTCGGCACCTCCATCCGCTTCGGCTCGGCCGGCTCGACGGGCAACTGGAAGTGCAACGACGGGTCGTACGGGGCGTACCGCAGCCCTCGGAAGCCGGGCCGCTCGTCGGGCGGGATCGGCGAGTCGGGATGGGTGGCGAACAGCTCGTCGCGCGCGGCACGCCAGCGCTGCCAGGCACGCTGCGGGTCCGGATCGGCGCGGATGTCCGCATACAGCGCGGTCACCGTACGCCGCCAACCGAGTAACGACAGGCTCACTCGTTGAAGTGTGCCCGGATCAGGCGCCGGGCGGTAGGAAAGGTAGCCCGGACGGGGCGCCGTGCTCGATCAGCCGCAGCAGCGCGCCGGTGTCCAGATGCTCGTCCACCAGGTCGCCGAGCAGGTCGAGCATCCGTTGCCGCAGCGCGCGGAAGTCGGTGTCCGGCGCGACCACGAACCCGTCCCGGCCGGCCAGCCGCGCGGCCTCCACAAGGAACGCCCGCCGGTATTCGTCGTGCTCGAAACTGCCGTGCCAGTGGGTGCCGAAGACATTGCCGCAGCGCAGCCCCTCGCCGCCGCCATCGGCCAGTGTGAACAACGACTCCGCCCCGCGGTCGACGGCGGTGCTGAGGAGCGTCGCACGGCCGTGGTGGATCTCGTACCCCCCGACGGGGATGGTGTCGAAGGCCAGGCCGGAGGGGCGGGACAGCGTCTTGGCGGCGGCGAAACTCACCCGCAGCGGCAGCAGGCCGAGGCCGTCGACGGTGCCCCGCCGGCTCTCCACCTCGTCGTGGATCCGCTCGCCGAGCATCTGGTAGCCGCCGCAGATCCCGATCACCGGCTTGCCCGCGGCGGCGTGCCGGCCGATCGCGTCGGCCAGCCCGGTACGCCGCAGCCAGTCCAGATCGTCCACAGTGGACTTCGAGCCGGGGATCACCACCAGGTCCGCGGCGGCGACGTCGGCGGGCGAGCTGACCAGGCGAACCAGCACGCCGGGTTCTGCGGCGAGCGCCTCGACGTCGGTCGCGTTGGAGATCCGGGGCAGCCGCGCCACCGCCACCCGCAGCCAGTCACCGCCCACCGGCGGCAGGCGCCTGCCCAGCACCGCGCCGTCCGGATGTGCCAGCGAGTCCTCGGTGTCCAACCACAGATCCGGGGTGTACGGCACCACCCCGAAGCTGCGGCGGCCGGTCAACCGCTCCAAGGTCTCCAGCCCCGGCGCCAGCAGCGCGGGATCGCCGCGGAACTTGTTGACCACGAACCCGGCGACCAGCGCCTGGTCCTCCTTGCCGAGCAGCGCGACGGTGCCGTGGAACGCGGCGAAGACCCCGCCGCGGTCGATGTCCCCGACCACGATCACCGGCAGGTTGGCCGCCCTCGCCAGGCCCATGTTCGCGATGTCGGTGTCCCGCAGGTTGATCTCCGTCGGGCTGCCGGCGCCTTCGCAGATCACCACGTCGTACTCGCGGCGGAGGTCGTCGAGGGTGTCGTGCACGGTCTGCGCCAGGCGCGGCTTCAACTCCCGGTAGTTGCCGGCGCTCAACGTCCCCACGGCCTCGCCGAGCAACACCACCTGACTGGTACGGTCCGAGCCCGGCTTCAGCAGCACCGGGTTGAACCGTACGTCCGGCTCGAGCCCGCAGGCGGCCGCCTGGAGCGCCTGCGCCCGCCCGATCTCACCGCCGCCCGGCGTCACCGCCGAGTTGTTCGACATGTTCTGCGCCTTGAACGGCGCCACCCGCACCCCCCGCCGCGCCAACCACCGACAAATCCCCGCCGCAACCACACTCTTCCCCGCATCCGACGTCGCCCCCGCAACCAACAACCCACCCCTCACCTCACCCACCCCCACTCCTCTGCGATCTTGGAAATCCAGGCGGACATATGCCCCCTGGATTTCCAAGATCTGCAAGGCCGCCGGTCGCGCGGCCCGATGCAGCGCGGCGGGTGGTGCGGTGTAGCGCGCGGCGGAGGGCGGTGCGGAGGAAGGTACGGCGGGCGGGGGTGGCGAGGGCGTGTCCGGCGCAGAGGACGGCGGCGGCCGTACCGATCAGGCCGGACAGTTTGGCCGCGCGCCGGATGTCGTCGGGCTTGGGACGCCGGCCGTCGCCGAGCACCGGACGCTCGTCGACCTGTCCCTGGTAGACGTTGCGACCGCCGAGGCTGACCCCGAGCGCTCCGGCCATCGCCGCTTCGCACTGGCCGGCGTTGGGGCTGGGGTGGCGGTGGCCGTGCCACAGCCAGCTCCACAGCGCGCTTGCGCGGCGGCCACCGACGGCCGGCGCGGCGACCACCGTCAGGGCGGCGGCGAACCGGGAAGGCCCGAGGTTGGCGGCGTCGTCGAGCCGGGCGGCGGCCCAGCCGAACCGCTCGTACCGGGGGGTACGGTGGCCGACCATCGCGTCGAGCGTGTTCACCGCGCGGTAGCCGACCAGTCCGGGCAGCCCGGCCAGGGCGCCCCAGGCGAGCGGGGCGACAACCGCGTCGGAGGTGTTCTCGGCGAGCGACTCCACAGTGGCGCGGGCCAGTCCGTCGGCGTCCAACGCGGCCGGGTCCCGGCCGCACAGGTGCGGCAGCCGCCGCCGCGCCGCCGCCAGGTCACCGGCCTCCAGCGAGGAAGCCATCCCGACCGCCTCCCGTCGCAACGACGTCCCGCCCAGCACCGCCCAGGTGGTCGCCGCCACCAGGGCCGTACGCCATCCGGGCCGCCGCCGCGTCGCCCAGTGCGCCGCCGCCGCGACAGCCACCGGCACCCCGACCCCGATCGCCACATGCCGAACCCCGGCCGCCCGATCGGGCCGGTACGTGTACCGCTCCAAGGCGCCCGCCGCGCGGCCGTACCCGGCGACCGGGTGCCACCGGCGGGGATCGCCGAGCGCCGCGTCGAGCGCCGTACCGATCAGCATGCCGGCCGCGTTCGCCGCCGCGGCGGCCACCTTCCGATCGTCCACGTCCGGCAGCCTATGCGGACCGGCACCGCGGCTCCGAAGTGACCCACGAGCGGCCGCTCGGCGATCCCGGCGAGTGGCAGATCCGTCGACCGACGTGAGTGCCGGCTTGAGCCGGCGCACCCCGACCCGGCGTCCGGGTGGGCGGGAAGGCAGCCCGCCGCCCACCCGGACAACGGCCGACCCGGCAGCGGCGAACCTGACCGCGCCAAGCCGGCCACCGGACCGGCAGCGGCACCCCACCGCCGCCGGTCCGACCAGCACCGGCGACCGTCAGACGGCCCCGGCCGGCTCAGGCATCGCCGTGTACGGGTACGGCTCGTCGTCGGGCACCTCACCCGCATCCGTGACCGTCTCGGCCGGCAGGTCCTCGTCCTGCTCGACCACCGCGTCGGCCGTCAGCACCGCCCGGGTACGGGTGAACGCCGACGTGCCGCGCGCCAGGTTGTGCCCGAGCGCACTGGCCTCCAGCTCGTACGAGACGCGCTTGCCGCCGTCGTCGGCGAGGTACTCGCGGGTGTAGAGCCGCCCGGTGACCACGATCGGGTCGCCCTTGAACAGCGACTGGTACGCGTTGTCGGCGAGGCTGCGCCAGCAGCTCACCTTGACGAAGAACGTGTTGCCGTCGACCCAGCCGCCGGTCGCCTTGTCGAACCGCCGGGCGGTCGACCCGATGCGGAAGTTCACCACCGTGGCGCCGTTGCTCTCCAGCCGGCGCCGCTCGGGCTTCGTCACCAGATTGCCGGTCACCGTGACGTACGTGTCATGCATGTCGTCTCTCCTGATCCACCAGCGGCCACCATCGACCGCCTCCATGGCTGGAGAACCTGCCGTGAAGCACCAGCCCGGGGCCACCGGACGAACACCGTTCTGTGGACAGCGAGGGTGCTTGTGGACAATCCCGCGAGCCCGCCGACGATGTGCTATGACACGTCGCTGACCAGCAGGTTTGCCCGGCCCCGGGTCGCCGCGACCACCTCGGCGTTGCGCTGGTCGGAGCCGTGCGCCCACGCCTGAGCGGCCTCCGGAGACTTGCCCGAGGCGGCATGACGGGCCACCAGACGGCGCAGCCGCGTGGCCTCCGGCAGCTCCACGTACCAGGATTCGTCGAGCAGCTCGGCCACCGCGGGCCACGCCAGCAGGTAGTTGCCCTCGGTGATGACCAACGGCACGCCGGACGGCACCGCGATGGCGCCGGCGATCGGCTCCTCGATCTCGCGGCGGAACCGCGGCGCGTACACCCGAGGTTCGGAAGAGCGCAACCGGCGCAGCAGGGCGACATACCCCGCGACGTCGAAGGTGTCGGGAGCCCCCTTGCGGTCCGCCCGCCCCAACCGCTCCAGCTCCGCCTGAGCCAGGTGAAACCCGTCCATCGGTACGACGACCGCGCGCCCCTCCAGCGCCCCGGCCAACGCGTCGGCGAGCGACGACTTCCCCGCACCGGGCGGACCGACGATGCCGAGGATCCGCCGGCCACCGGACGCGAGCGCCCGCGCCCGAGCCACCGCGGCGGGCAGGCCGACCAGGTTCACGACACCGGATAGCGGTCGGTCAACCGCGCCACGTCGCCCGCGTACGCGTCCACCAGGTCGTCGGCGACGGTGCCGATCAGGTCGGCCAGCTCCACCCGGGCCAGCCAGTCCACGGGCAGCGCCGCGGTGCCGAGCATCGCGCCCAGGATGTTGCCCGCGATCGCGCCGGTGGAGTCGGAGTCGCCGCCGTGCTCCACCGCGAGCCGCAACGCCGCCACCGTCCCATGGGGGTGCGACAGCACCGCGTACACCGCGATCGCCAGCGCCTCCTCCGCGACCCAGCCCTCCCCAAGGCTGGTCACCATCGCGGTGTCCCCCGGCGCCCGCCGAGCCGCGTCGACGGCGAGCGCGAGCGCATCGCGTACCTCCGCTCCGTCCGGCTCGGCGGCGACCGCGTGCTCCACCTCCAGCAGCGCCACGGTGAGCGGCTGGTCGGCCACCGCCAGCAGGTGCACCAGCAACGCCAGCGCGCCGGCGGAGATCCACCCGCTCGGGTGCCCGTGGGTGAGCGCCGCCAGGTCACACCCGGTGCGGTAGGCCGCCTTCGCCTCGGGCGCAAACCCCGCCGGGGCCGCGCGCATCACGCCACCACATCCCTTGCTGTGGTTAATTGCGTCGTCGGTACGCCCCGGCCGGCCGCCCCGCAACGCGGCCACGCACGTGTTCCCCGGCGCCCTCGCCGCCCACAGCCCACGATGACCGAGCAGCCAGTCATCAGTCTCCGGAAACGGATCCACCGGCCCCTGGGTCAAGAACCATCTCTGGTACGCCGCCCACAGCTGCGGGGTCGGGTCGCCGCCGTCGCCCGTCGCATGGTTGCTGATCGCCGCGCGGATCAGTCCGTCCGCGGTGAACAGCGTCAGCTGGGTGTCGTCCGTGATCAGGCCCGGATCGTCCAGGTCGACCCCGAAGCCGTACCGGCTCCGGATCGCGGCCAGCGACAGGAACTCCACCGGCCCACCGAGCGCGTCCCCGATCGCCCCGCCCAGCAGACAGCCCCGCGCACGGTCGCGCAGCATCGCCAGATCCGGACCGTCGGCGCGCGGCCGGTGCTGCTCGGCGGTCACTCGCGGCTCCTGTCGCTCGGCGTACCCATACCGTACTGGCGCGGGTGGATCACCCGTGCCGACGGCGTACCGGTCCCGGTAGCCTTACTCCGCGAGCGCCCGTAGCTCAGTGGATAGAGCAGCTGCCTTCTAAGCAGTCGGTCGCAGGTTCGAGTCCTGCCGGGCGCGCTGAAGCGAGCGATCCGGTCATTAGTTGAACCTACGGAGCGTAACCGTCTTGGGTGCGACCTATCGCGCGTCGGGGTGTCCGATGTCCGGTTCTTCGCCCACCAGGTCGCCAGTAGGTCAGCGCGCGCGGTGACTGCTTCGATGTGCTCGTCCTCGCTGAGCGTGTCCAGCAGGACGGCTCCTCAATCTTGACGGTGCGACGCGGGAGTTGCGACCAGTTGGCTCGCCCCCGGTCGTGCCTTGATCAGCGGCCCGGCGGGACGTTCCGATTGCGGGCCTTCGACCCCTCAGCGGCGAGCTTGAGCGCGACATCGAAGTCGGAGGCCGCGATGATCGAGAAGGCGCCGAGCGCTTCTCCCTACCAGCAGCCTGCGTCACATGCTTCAGGTCGTGGCCGTCTCGTACTGCGGGCGACCCGTGGTGCGGTAGGTCTGGATCGTTAGCCCCTTCGGGGTGGACTGCAAGCCGACCAGCTCGAGTCCTATGTCCGGGCCGGTGGCGGGGAAGAGCCGCGTGCCCTGGCCGACGATCACGGGATAGGTGAGCAGTACGATCTCGTCGACCAGCCGGTGGTCGAGCAGCCAGCGGATCAGGGTGCCACTGCCCCACACCTGCAGCTCACCGCCCGGCTCGGCTCTCAGCTCCCCGATGGCGGCCGCGACGTCCCCGGACAGGACGGTCGTGTCCGCCCACTGCGGGTCGGTGAGCGTGGTCGAGGCGACGTACTTGGGCCGCGTGTTCAACGCCTCTCCGACGGGGTTTCCCGGATCCATGCCTGCTCCCCAGGATGCGGCGAAGATCTCGTAGGTCCGCCGGCCGAACAGGAACGCGT
>WNGA01000467.1_pt1 | contig 112605 bp, 98 predicted proteins | sample 5400061 | NCBI WGS metagenome assembly WNGA01 (sample SAMN13153366, study PRJNA577476) | soil metagenome | isolation source: 100 cm soil or saprolite under grassland replicate 2 | place: USA:California | collected 2016-06-15 | reverse complement strand
GAAGCGGACGACGGGGATCGAACCCGCGACCCTCAGCTTGGGAAGCTGATGCTCTACCAACTGAGCTACGTCCGCGTAGCCGAGTCAGGATAGCCGAGTTAAGGGGATAATCTCGGCGACAGGAACGACAGGAGGAACCGACATGGCAGCTACGGCAACCGACCTGGAAACGACGGCTCGAGAGCTCGTCGCCGAGGGCAAGGGAATCCTCGCCGCGGACGAGAGCTCGCCGACGATCAAGAAGCGCTTCGACTCGATCAGCGTCGAGTCGACCGAGGACAACCGGCGCGGGTACCGAGAGCTCCTCTTCACCACTGAGGGGATCGAGGAGTTCATCAGCGGCGTCATCCTCTACGACGAGACTCTTCGCCAGTCGTCGGCCGACGGGACGCCGTTCGCGAAGCTCCTCGCCGACCGGGGCATCATTCCCGGGATCAAGGTCGACAAGGGGGCGAAGGACCTCGCGGGGGCGCCCGAAGAGAAGGTGACCGAGGGCCTCGACGGCCTCCGCGACCGACTCGAGGAGTACCGCGAGCTGGGCGCGCGCTTCACGAAGTGGCGCGCAGTGATCACGATCGGCAAGGGGATCCCGAGCGAGTACTGCATCTGGACGAACGCGCATGCGCTCGCGCGCTACGCGGCTCTCTCGCAGGAGGCCGGCCTCGTCCCGATCGTCGAGCCCGAAGTGCTGATGGACGGCGACCACTCGATCGAGGAGAGCTACCGCGTCACCTCGCGGACGCTCCAGGCCGTCTTCACCGAGCTCTACGACCAGCGCGTCGAGCGCGAGGGGCTGCTCCTCAAGACGAACATGGTCCTCTCCGGCTACGACGCCTCGGACCAGGCCGACCTGGACGAGGTCGCCGAGCAGACGATCCGCTGCCTGAGCAACACCGTGCCGTCGGCGGTTCCCGGCATCGTCTTCCTCTCCGGGGGCCAGAGCGACGAGGACGCGACCGCCCGCCTGAACGAGATGAACAAACGCGGGCCGCACCCGTGGGAACTCTCCTTCTCGTACGGCCGCGCGCTCCAGGCGCCTGCCCTCAAGGCTTGGCGCGGCGAAGAGGCCAACGTCGACGACGCGCAGAAGGCGTTCTACCGGCGCGCGAAGTTCAACGGCGCGGCGCGGTCGGGCTCGTACGCGCCCGAATGGGAGACGGCCGAAGTCGCCTAGCGAGAACCTCCTTCGGATTCACATCGAGCGCTTCAACCAGGGCGTGCGGTCGGGCGACTTCGAGCCCATGCTCGAGCAGTTCGCGGACAACGCGGAGCTCGCCTTCGAGGGCGCACCGGTCGGGCCCTTTCGGGGCAAGGACGCCATCGCTCAGGCCTACGCCGAGCAGCCGCCCGATGACGAGATCGAGATCCTGCGGACCCGGGAGTCGAACGACGAGCTCGTCGTCGCCGACTACGCCTGGCGGGCGGAACCGAAGACGCGGGCCGGCTCGATGATCTTCCGGCTGCGCGACGGCAAGATCGACCGGCTCCTCGTCACGTTCACTTCAGCCGGACGACGAACCAGCCGTTGACGTTGTTGCAGAGGACCTGAGTCGGGCCTTCGTGCGCGTACGTGTAGACCGGCAGCCGGTTGAAGGTCACCTGGAGGCGCCGGTCGGGTCGCCGGACAACGCCCAGCGTCCCGCGGATGCCGCGGACGTGCGCGGGCACGGCAGCGCGGCTCCGAACGACGAGCGGCGGCCAGGCCTTCGCGCACTGACCGGTGCAGCGGACCTTGCCGCCGGCGCGCTTCTCGCGGTTCCAGTAGTAGAGCGCCTGCTTCTTCGGCGTGGCGAGAATCGCGCCGAACTTGTCGTCCTGGTAGCGGATCACGGGCGCACGGCTTGCGTGGCGGGACATCGCCCCCGGTGCGAGAACCACAGCTACGAGTACTGCCACGGCGAAGAGGAAGAAGCGTCGCATGGAAGCTAAGTCACGATAGAAGGCCAGTCATTACGGAGGGATGAACGATCAGCCGTTCGAGGGCGGGTCGATCGGCCCCGCACACCGACTTCTGACGCGGTTCACCAGCTGCCGGCGAGCTCTACGCCGGCACCTTGGACGCGATTACATCAGCCTGCTGGATGTCCGGAGGTCGGGCGAGCAGCTCGTCCGCCTGGGCCATCAACGCCTCGGCTACACGACCCGACAGGTGTGCCTGGCGGCCCGAGTCGTCTGGGAAGACGTCGAAGATGGCGAACTGCGAGTCGCCGAGCCGGACCGCGAACCACGCCGTCGTGTCAGGCTCGTCCTCGACGAGCGAGCGGCCGCTCTCGAGGAATCTCGCCACGTCCGCCTCCTTGCCGGGCTTCGCCTCGAGCGGCACCCAGAGCGCCTTGGTGATCGTCGCCATGCTGTCTCCTTTCCGTCGATCGAGGACGCGCGCGCGAATGCTTAGCGCGTGTAGCGGCCGCCGGAGAGCGCTTCGAGCTTCTCGAATGCGTGCTGCGCCTCGATCCGGCGCACCGTGCCCGAGCGGGAGCGCATGACGATCGAGTCGGTGAGCGCCCCGTCCTTCGTGTAGCGCACGCCGCGCAGCAGCGCGCCCGTCGTGACGCCGGTGGCGGCGAAGAAGACGTCCTCGCCTCCGACGAGGTCGTCCGTCGTGAGCACCTGGCCGAGGTCGTAGCCCGCGTCGAGTAGCGCCCTACGCTCCTCGTCGTTCCGGGGCCACAGCTTGCCCTGGAGCGCTCCGCCCACGCACTTGAGCGCGGCCGCGGAGAGGACGCCTTCGGGCGTACCGCCGATTCCCATCAGGAGGTCGACGCCCGTGCCGGGCTGTGCCGCCGCGATTGCGGGCGCGACGTCGCCGTCGGTGATGAGCAGCACCTTCGCCTCGACCTCGCGCAGCTCGGCGATCAAGCTCTCGTGCCGATCGCGGTCGAGGACGACAACGGAGACCTCGCTCGGCTGCACGCCCTTCGCCTTCGCGACGCGCTTGACGTTCTCGGCCGGCGGAGCCCCGATGTCGACGGCGCCGGCCGCCTCCGGGCCACAGGCGATCTTGTCCATGTAGACGGCCGCGCCGGGGAAGAACATCGTCCCGCGCTCAGCAACTGCGATCGTCGCGATCGCGTTCGGCTGCCCGTGCGCGGTGAGGCGCGTCCCCTCGAGCGGGTCGACCGCGACATCGACCTCCGGGCCCGAGCCGGACCCCACCTCCTCGCCGTTGTAGAGCATCGGCGCCTCGTCCTTCTCCCCCTCGCCGATGACCACGACGCCGGACATCGAGACCGTGTGGAGCATCACGCGCATCCCGTCCACGGCCGCCTGGTCGGCGGAGATCTTGTCGCCTCGGCCGATCCAGCGGGCCGCGGCCATCGCGGCCGACTCGGTCACCCGAACCAGCTCGAGCGCGAGGTTGCGGTCGGGAGCCGAGCCGGGGAGCGTGGACAGCGGGCTTTCGGCGCCCTCGGTCACACGGCCATCCTACTCCGGGTCAATCATTGCGCGGCTGTGGGCCCCGCAACGGTAGCCGCCTCGGCCGGCTCGTAGAAGACGACGAGCAGGCCCGCGACGATGATCAGCGCGCCTCCCGCCACGATCGCCCACCCGAGCCGCTGGCCGAGGATCGCCCATGCGAGCAGCGCCGCGAAGACAGGCTCGAGGTAGGCAAGGACCCCGATCGCCTGCGCAGTCACCTTCCTCAGCAGCCAGACGTAGACGAGCCCCGAGAGAGCCGTGAAGACGATCCCGAGGAGGAGGACGTATCCCGCCTCCTCCCAGGTCGGCGCCAGATGAGAGCCGACCGCTAGGAACGGAATCGTGACGGCCGCGGCCACGAGGTACGTCCAGAGCTGGATCGCCGGGACTGCGAGCCGCACGGTGAGCTGCTTGGCGAGGATGACCGCGGTCGCGTACGTGACGGCGGCGGCGATCCCGGCCGTGATCGCGAGAGGCCTGGGATGGGTTCCCCCCTCGCCCGCCAGCGCGATGAACGTGAGACCTGCGCCCGCCGGCACCAGCGCGGCCAGGGCGACGCGGCTACGTCCCTCGGGCAGCGCGAGCGGCGCGAGCAGAGCGAGGAAGACCGGAGCCGTGTAGACGGTTAGGACTGCGACTGCGACCGACGAGAGCTTGATCGTCTCGAAGTACAGGAGCCAGTGGACGCCGAGGACGAGCCCGAGCAGGGCCACGCGGCCGCGCCCGGCGCGGACTTGCAGCAGATCGATGCGGCCGAGGGCCCAAGCCGCGACGGCGACGGTCACCGCGGCGAGCGTCAGCCGGTAGAAGACGAGAGCCTCGGCCGAGAGGTCGACGCCGGCGACGATGATCGAGATGAAGCCCCACGACGCAGAGAGCGCCGCGGCGGCGACGTTCCACCTCACATGCGTTCCGGAGCTTCGACGCCGACGAGATCGAGGGTGCGAGCAATGACTATCTGCGTCGCCCGAACAAGGCCGAGTCGGAAGGCCTGCGCCTCGCTTCCGAGGACGCGATGCTCGTGATAGAAGCGGTGGAAATCGTCGGCGACGCGAATCGCGTAGTTCGGCAGGCCCTGCGGCGTGCGTCGTTCGGCGGCCTCGGCGAAGACCTCGGGAAACTCCACCAGCCGCTTGATCAGGTCGCGCTCCTCGCGTGAGAGATCCGGGGGCGGTTCCGTGCCGATCTCGGCGTCGCCGGCGTTGCGCAGGATGCCCGCGATCCGCGCGTGCGCATACTGGACGTAGTAGACCGGGTTCTTCTGCGTCTTCTCTGCGGCGAGGTCGACGTCGATCTCGATCGCCTGGTCGGGGCCTCGGTTGACGAGGTACCAGCGGGCGGCGTCGACTCCGATCTCGTCGATCAGCTCGTCCAGGAACACGACGTCGCCCCGGCGCTTCGAGATCTTCGCGAGCTCGCCTCCTCTCGTCAGGTGGACGAGCTGATAGAGGAGCACCTCGAGGCGGTCAGGGCCGTAGCCGAGCATCTCCGCAGCCGCCTTCAACCGTGGAACATAGCCGTGGTGATCGGCGCCGAGCACGTAGATCGCGCGGTCGAAGCCGCGCTCGAACTTGTTGCGGACGTACGCGACGTCCAACGCGAAATAGAGATAGCTGCCGTCGGCGGAGCGGGCAAGCGGGCGATCCTTGTCGTCTCCGTGAGCGCTCGTGCGCGCCCAGAGCGTCCCCTCCGCCTCGTAGGTGTCGATCCGCTCGATCGCGGCGGGGATCTCGTCGGCCAGGTCGGCCTCTCGCGTCCACGAGTCGAAGTGGACACGAAAGCGCTCGAGCGACTCGCGGATGCGGTCGAGCATCACGGGTACGGGATCGCCGTCGACCCGAGCGAGGTCGGCGACGTAGTCGCCGTGATATCCGTCCTCGGGCGGCTCCTCTCCTCGCCGCACAGCGTTGACCGATGCACGGAAGAGCTCGGCCTGACGGCCCGCGTCGTTGACGTAGTACTCCCGCTCGACCTCGTGCCCGGCGAACTCGAGCAGGCGGGCGGCCGAGTCGCCGTATGCCGCGTTTCGCGCCGAGGCGACCGTGATCGGGCCCGTCGGGTTCGCCGAGACCATCTCGACCTGGATCCGCTCCGCCACCGCCGCCGAGCCCGAGCCGTAGTCGTCCCCCGCCGCCAGGATCTCCGCGAGCGCCTCGCCGAACCAGGCCGGTCCCAGCCAGAGGTTGACGAAGCCCGGGCCCGCGACCTCCGCCCGCTCCACCACGTCGAGGGCCTCCGCCTGTGCGGCGAGCTCGTCCGCGATCTCGCGGGGTGAGCGCTTGCGCTCGGGCGCCAGCCGGAGAGCTGCGTTCGTCGCGTAGTCGCCGTGCTCGGCGCTCGACGGGCGCTCGAGCTCGATCGGCGCCCCGGCGGCGCGGCCAAGCTCGTCGGCGAGCCTCTCGAGAATAGTACTAGGCACCACTTGAGCGTCTAGGGAGCAAGGGCTTCGCGCGGGGCGAAGAGCTCCTCGAGCAGGCGCAGCTCGTCTGGGCTTCCGACCGCGATCATGACGTCGCCCGCCTCCAGCCGAACGTCCGGAGACGGCGTCGTATCGAAGGTGCCGTCGTGCTTGCGGAGAGCGATGATCACCGCCCCCGTCTCGTGGCGCACTCGAATTTCGCGGATCGTCTTGCCGGCCTGGTCGCAGGTCGGCGTCACCTCGATCTCCTCGAAGCGGAGATCCGAGCCGCCCGTCGCCGAGGCCGCATCCAGGAAGGCCGCCACTTGCGGCTGGAGCACGAGCGTCGCCATCTCCTTGCCCGCGGTCGAGTACGGCTGAACCACACGGTTTGCCCCTGCCCGGCGGAGCTTCTCGGCGACATCCTCCTGGGAGGCTCGCGCGACGATGAGCAGGTCGGGCCGGGCCGTCCGCGCGGAGAGCGTTATGTAGAGGTTGTCGACGTCCGAGTCGGACGACGCGACGAGGCCGCGGGCCCGGGCGAGGCCGGCTGCCTCGAGGTCCTCGTCGTGCGTTCCGTTGCCCTCGATGTAGAGGACGCCGTGCGCTCGCGCCGCGGCGATCGCGTCGGGATTGAAGTCGAGGACGACGTAGCGCGCTCCCGCCTCGCGGAACTCTGCCGCCACGCTGCGGCCCACACGGCCGTAGCCGCAGATGACGTAGTGGTCGTGGAGCCGCTTAATCGCCCGTACCCTCCTTTGCTCGGCCAGCGCGCCCGTGAAGACGCCCCGCGCGATCCCCTCCACGAGGATCGTCGCGACATAGGCAAAGATAGTCAGCCCGGCCAGGACGAGCAGGATCGAGAGCACCCGCGACCTGTCGTTGGCCGGCACCGTGTCGAGCCCGGTCAGCGATGTCGTGACCACCGCCCGATAGAAGGCCTGGAGCCACGGCTCGTCGGTCCAGTAGTGGAAGCCGAAGGTCCCGCCCGCGAAGACGGCGATCGCACCGGCGAGCGCAAATGCGAGGCGTCGCGTGGAGAAGGCGTCCGTCACGGGTATATCGTAAGAGCGTGGACGAGGACTCCCAGCAGCGACAGCTGAACATCCACATCGACCCCGACGTGATGGCGGGCGTCTACTCGAACTTCGCGAACATCAGCTTCTCGGACTACGAGTTCACGCTCACGTTCGCGCGCATCGACCACGAGGTCGAGGAGGGCGACGTTCCCGGTGTCGTCGTGGCCCGAGTGAACATGTCCACCCGCTTCATGCACGAGCTGCTCGAGGCGATGAACGACGCCTACTCGAAGTGGACGAGCCGTGAGGGCATCCGGAATCTCCCGGAGACCCCCTCCGGCGGCGATGCTGACGCTTAGGGCTCGTTTTCCCTCTTCCAGGCCTCGGCCATGGCAATGCGCTGCATGAGAGTGGGATGGTTCTCGAGCATCACATACGACCAGGTCGGCGGATTCGGCTGCGCGAGACTCGTCCTGGAGAACTCCTCGAACAGGCCCCGGGCCGATGCGGGGTCGCGGGTCGCCTTCAGCGCCAGCCAGTCGGCCTCGGCCTCATAGCGGCGATAGACGACGTTCACCGCCGGCGCAAGGGCCAGTTGCAGGAGCACGAGGACGAGGACGCCGTAGGGTAAGACAGCGGGGTCGCCGAGCCCTCCTCGCCTCCGCGTGATCTGGGCGAGCGCGAACGCGAGTGGGAACGCGAAGAGGACTATCCAGCCGAGCCCTTTCCAGAGGTGGTGGCGCGCGACGTGCCCGAACTCGTGCGCGAGCACCACCCTCACCTCTGCCGGGTCGAAGCGGCCGTTGAGCAGCGTGTCCCAGACGACGACCCGCGTCGTCGGCCCCAGCCCGACCGCGAACGCGTTTGCCTGCGAGGTGAGATCGCTCACCCTCTCGACGTCGACCGGGACGTCGATGCCCTCGCGGCGCTCGAGCAGGCGGATGTCGCTGCGCAGCTGGGGGTCGCGCGGCGGGTCGGTGCCGTGGGCCAGGAGGTACGGAGACACGAAGAAGAGCAGCGTCGTCAGCGCGAGGAAGATCGGTGTCACCGGCAGCCACCAGTGGCGCGGAAAGCGCCGCGCGAACGCCATCACGACCGCGATCACGAGCATGACGTAGCCGATCGAGCCCCCGAGCTGGGCCCATGGGTCGATCAGCCAGGCGATCCACGGGCCCTGCGCGAGGTCATGGCGCTGCTCCCACCAGCGCGCGGCGATCGCGAACGGGAGGTTGACGGCCCAGAGGACGACGAGCATGACCATCCCGACGATCATTCCGGCCCCGATCGGGCCGAGGCCGGTGTTGCGGGCGAGCCGCGGCGCCCGCCGAACGAGGACGAGGAGTGCGGCGATCTTCGCCAGGAAGGAGAGGAGAAAGTCGATCCGGAGGAACCGCTCGTACCGCTCGGTGCGCCCCAGCTCGGCGCCGCCGAAGTAATCGCCCGCGTCGAGCTTCGGCAAGTGGAGATCGCCGGGCACCTGCGTGCGCCAGAGCAGGGAGGCGGCCACGACCCACGCCAGGGCCATGAGAACGAGGGATATGGTTGCCGCGCGCGAGGCGGGCCTATTGCGAGTCGCAGTCATCTCCGACATCCACGCTAACCTGCACGCGCTCGAGGCGGTCCTGGAAGCGATCGACAGCGACCCGCCCGAGCAGCTCTGGTGCCTCGGCGACCTCGTCGGCTACGGGCCTCGCCCGAACGAGGTGACAGCGCTCATGCAGGAGCGTGCGGACCTCTGCCTCCTCGGGAACCACGATCTCGGAGTGCTGGGCCGCCTCGACCTCGACGAGTTCGCGCCTGACGCCGCTGTGAGCGCCGAATGGACGCGAACCGTCTTGCTGGACGAGGCCCGCGCTTTCCTCGAGGGGCTCTCGCCCGAGGCGAAGACCGACGGGGTCGAGCTCTACCACGCGAGCCCCCGCGATCCGGTCTGGGAATACGTGCTGACCGAAGAGGCCGCCCGTGACGCGCTCGACCTGACCGAAGCGCCTCTCGTCCTCGTGGGCCACAGCCACGTCGCGCTCGCCATCGCGCTCGCGGAGGGGGCGCTCGGCGGCGGGCTCGCTCCCGACGGATCCGAGGCTGACCTCTCCGCCGGCCGCTGGCTTCTCAACCCAGGCTCCGTCGGCCAACCGCGCGACGCCGATCCGCGCGGCGCGTGGCTCGAGCTCGATCTCGACGCGCGGCGGGCCCGGTTTCGACGCGTCGCCTACGCAGTCGAGCGTACTCAGGCCGAGATTCGGGAAAGAGGGCTTCCGGATGCGCTTGCTGAGCGTCTGTCTCACGGCGTGTAGCGCCCTCGCCCTTGCCGGCTGCGGAGGCGGCGAGCAGCGCGCGGCGCCGAAGATCGATCGCGCGACCGCGCAGCAGCTCGCCGACGAGAGCGACGCGATCGCCGACAGTGTCGACGCCGGCGACCTCTGCGGCGCCGCTCACCAGGCGGACGAGCTCCAGGCGGACGCACAGGCAGCCGTGGACGAGGGGCGCGTGCCGGCCCAGCTTGCGGACGAGCTGGAGAGAAACGCCCGTGCGCTCGTCAACGATCTCAACTGCCCGCCGCCGCCCCCGCCTCCCCCCGCGGAGGAGGGCTGCGACGCGCTCGAGCTCGAGAAGCAGCGCCTCGAGGACGCGATCGAGGAGGAGCACGGCAAGGCGAAGAAAGAGCTCAGGGAGCAGAAGAAGGCGATCGAGGACGAGCTCGAGCGCTGCCGCGAGGGGAAGGACGGTGCAGATTGAGCCTCGAGACGATCGAAGCCGGCCGCTACGTCGTCGAACGGGAGCTCGGCGGGGGCGGCATGGCCGTCGTCTACCTCGCGCGTGACGAGGAGCTCGGCCGTCACGTCGCGATCAAGGTGCTTGCGGAGCACCTGGCAGGCGATGCGGCCTTCCGTGAGCGCTTCCTGCGAGAGGCGCGCCTCGCCGCGCGCCTCTCCCACCCGAACGTCGTCAGCGTCTTCGACGCGGGGGAGGACGACGGCCGGCCCTACATCGTCATGGAGTACGTCGAGGGTGAGACGGTCGCGGACGAGCTCGCTCGGCGGAAGCGGTACGCGCCTCCGGAGGCGGTCGACCTCGCCCTTCAGGTCTGCGGGGGGCTCGACCACGCACACGCCGCCGGCCTAGTCCACCGCGACGTGAAGCCCGGAAATCTTCTCCGCCGCACCGACGGCCTCGTGAAGATCGCCGACTTCGGGATCGCTCACGCGGCCGAGACGACGAGGCTGACCGAGATCGGCACCATCCTGGGCACCGCCGCCTACCTGGCGCCCGAGCAAGCCGCGGGCGACGAGGTGACCGCGGCAGCCGACCTCTACTCCCTCGGGGCTGTCCTCTACGAGCTCCTGACCGGGCGGACTCCCTACGAGTTCCGGAACCTGGCCGAGCTCGCGCTGAAGCACCGCGAGGGCGCGATCACGCCGGTTCGCGAGCTGGCGCCGGAGGTGCCCGAGGAGGTCGAGGACGCCGTCATGGGCTGCCTCGCCCGGAATCCCGAGTACCGGCCCGCTTCCGCGGCCGCGCTCGCCCGCGAGCTCGGGGCTTCCTCCGGGGAGCCGCGGATGCAGCAGGTTCCCCCCGAGCTCGTGACTGTCCCTCTCCCCCGCGCTCGACTGCCCGCCCCCGGCCGGCGGCTCTGGCTCGCGCTCGCCGGGTTGGCGGCCGTGGTCGCGATCGTCGTCGGCCTGGCGCTCGCCGCGAGCGATCGCTCGGGCGGAAAGCCCGCGCCCAGCCCCGCAGCCGTCCAGCCCGTCCCGCCGGGCTCGTCACCGACCGAGCAGGCGCGCAATCTCGCGGACTGGCTCCGCGAGCACTCGAAGTAGCCCGAACGGGACTAGGAGCTAGGTCGTGATCGTCGCCGGCATCTCGGCGGGAGCAGCTTCCTCCTGGCCGAAGGTGATGCCCTCGTGGGCAAGCGCGACTTGAACCTCTTCGCGCGCCTTGTAGATGCGCCACTTGACAGTGGCGAGCGTGATCTCGAGAGAGTCGGCAATCTCGGTGTACGAGAGGCCGACGACGTCGCGCAGGAGAAGCGCCATCTTCAGATCGACGTTCAGCTCCTCGACCGAGCGCCAGACGGCGTCCATCGCCTCGACCTGCTCGAGCGGCGCGTCCAGGACCTCGAGCTGCGGGATGTCGTCGAGCGCGACCGTCAAGCGGGGCCGGCGCTCGTTCGCGCGCAGCTCGTCGAGGACCCGGTTCTTCGTCACCTGGAAGAGCCACGTCGTGAAACGGCACCGCAGCGAGAACTTCGGGAGCCCCTGAAACACCCGCAGGAAGACCTCCTGAGTCAGATCCTCGGCGAGCGTCCGGTCACCGACAAGCCGCAAGACGTAGTTGAAGACCGGTCCTTCATAGGCCCGGACGATGAGGGTGAAGGCGCGCTCGTCGCCGCGCTGCGCCTTTCGGAGTACTCCGAAATCAGGCTGTTGAAGTGACATTAAGAAGGTTCACGAGTATATCCGCCTATTCGCTCTCCACCATCAGATTGTGACCCGACATCTGTAAAGGTTTTGCAAGGCCTAGCAGGGAAATCGCGGTTGGCACAAGATCGCTGAGTTCCCCGCCGTCCCGGAACGAAACATCGTGGTCTGTGACGACCAGCGGCACAGGGTTTGCGGTATGTGCGGTATGTGGCTTCCCGTCCGCGTCGAGCATCTGCTCGGCGTTCCCGTGATCCGCCGTCACGAGCGCGACCCCTCCCTCCCGCTCCACGGCCTCGACCACGCGGCCCAGGCACGCGTCGGCTGTCTCCACCGCCGTCACGGTTGCGGGGATCGACCCGGTGTGGCCGACCATGTCGGGGTTGGCGAAGTTGACGATCGCGAACCCGTAGCCGTCCTCGGCGAGCGCACGGTCGAACTCCTCGGCGACCTTCGCCGCCGACATCTCGGGCTTGTAGTCGTAGCTCGGCACATCGCGCGGCGAGGGGACGAGGATCCGCCGCTCGCCCGCCCATTCGTCCTCCCGCCCGCCGTTGAAGAAGTAGGTGACGTGCGCGTACTTCTCGGTCTCGGCGGCGTGCAGCTGGCGGATCCCGTGCTCGGCGCACACCTCGGCCATCGTCTCGTGCACGTCCTGCTCCTCGAAGGCGACGGGGCAGTCGAAGTCGGCCCGGTAGCGCGTCATCGTCGTCAGGTCGAATCGTGAGGCGAGGAGCTTCTCCGTCAACTGCCTCGCGCGGTCGGGGCGGAAGTTGAAGAAGATCGCGGCGTCCTCCGGTCCGAGCCGAGGGCAGTTGGGGAACACGACCGGCTCGATGAACTCGTCCGTGACGCCCTCGTCATAACTTCGTTGCACCTCTTGAACCGGGTCGGACCCCTTGCGCCCCTTGGACTCGACTATGGCCGTGAAGGCGCGCTCGGTCCGCTCCCAGCGCCCGTCTCGGTCCATCGCGTAGTAGCGGCCGGAGACGGTGGCGATGCGATCCGTCGGCAGCTCGGCGAGATCGCGGACGGCCGACGTGGGCGAGACGTCGCGGCCGTCGGTGAAGGCGTGGATCCACGTCCGCTCTTCCATGCCCTTGCGGCCGGCAAGCTCGAGCAGCGCGCGCAGGTGATCGATGTGCGAATGGACTCCGCCGTAGGAGACGAGCCCGAGCAGGTGGACGTTCGCGCCGCGCTCGAAGGCGCCGACGAGCGCCGGGTTCTCGTACAGCTCTCCCGTCTCGATTGCGCGGTTGATCCGGATGAGGTCCTGGAGGAGCACGCGGCCCGCGCCGATCGTCAGGTGCCCGACCTCGGAGTTCCCCATCTGCCCGGCCGGCAGGCCGACCGCCTCGCCCGAGGCCTCGAGGGTCGTGTGCGGGTACTCGGCCCAGAGGTGGTCGAAGACCGGCGTCTCGGCGAGCTCGACTGCGTTGCCGGGGCCGGGCGGCGCGAGCCCCCAGCCGTCGAGGATGACCAGTGCTACGAGCGGGTAGCGCTTAGGCAAATCGAGGCGAACGATTCCACGTCGAGCGAGGCCCCGCCGACGAGCGCGCCGTCGACGTCGGGGAGCGCGAGCAGCTCCGCCGCGTTCTCCGGCTTCACCGAGCCGCCGTAGAGGACGGGCACGTCCAGGAGGCTCTTGACGAACGCGTGCGCGTCCTGCGCGATCTCGGGCGTCGCGGTCTTCCCGGTGCCGATCGCCCAGACCGGCTCGTAGGCGACGACGAGGTTGTCCTCGGCCTCGAGCACCGAGGCCTGGCGGCGAAGAACGTCCTCGGTCTCGCCGCGCTCGCGCTCCTCGTCGGTCTCGCCGACGCAGGCGATCACCGAGAGCCCTGCGTCGATCGCCGCCTTCGCGCGCTTCGCGACCGTCTCGTCGGTCTCGCCGAAGTACTGGCGGCGCTCGGAGTGGCCGACGATGGCGCCGTAGACGCCGAGCTCGCGCAGCATCTGCGCGGAGACCTCGCCCGTGAAGGCGCCCTCGGCCTCCCAGTGCACGTTCTGGGCCGCCACCGCGATGTCCGTGCCGGCCAAGACCTGGACGGCCACCGCGAGCGAGGTGTACGGCGGGCAGACGGCGATCTCGATGCCTTCGAGGTCCGCGAGGGCCCGCTTCAGCTCCACACAGAACTCGGCCGTCTCCGCCGGGCCCTTGTACATCTTCCAGTTGCCTGCAATCAGCATCGCTGCGGCAATCCTACGAAGCTCTCCTCCCGCGATCGAGATCGAGCTCCGCGGTCGCCCATGTGACCCGAACCTCCGGTGTCCCCCACGTGGAAGCGTGGACGGCCGCCTGGGGGTTCTCAGGATCGCGAATCGCAACCTGGACGAGGTAGCGGCCGGCGGGCTCGAGATGCCGTCCCACGCACGAGGTGCCGGGCAGCGTCGCGAGGCGTGAGAAGGGCGAGCGTACTGATCGCGCAGACGGCGCCGTCGAAGGTGCGGCCTAGCTCGAAATCGGCCATGTTGGCGAGCATCGCGTTGCCTCGGCGTCCCGCCGCCTCGACCATTGCCGGCGAGTTGTCGATGCCGACCGCCTCAATCCCTCGGCGCGCGAGGGCCTCGAGGTAGCGACCGGTGCCGCAGCCTGGCTCGAGGACGCTCCGACAACAGCCGCGTCCGAGGCAGCCGAGCAGCCAATCGACCTCTTCGTCGATCTCCCACGAGAACGCGAGGTTGTAGAGCTGGACGTGCTCGGTATAGAGCTTCGTCAAGGCGCAGCCGGGATCGCAGCTACGCCCGGCAATTCCTTCCCTTCCAGGAGCTCCAGCGCTGCTCCTCCGCCGGTCGAGGCCCAATCCACCTCGTCGATCAGGCTCAGCTCGGTCAGCGCGCGGACCGAGTCGGCGCCCCCGACGACTGTATGCGCCTCCGCTCGCGCGACGGCCTCGGCGACCGCCTTCGTGCCCTCGGCGAAGCGCGGCCACTCGAAGACGCCCATCGGCCCGTTCCAGAAGACCGTCTTCGCCTGCGCGATCCGCTCTGCGAACGACGCGCGCGTCTCGGGGCCGATGTCGAGGCCGAGCCAACCGTCCGGCAGCTCGTCGTAGGGGACGACCTTGGCCTCCGCGTCGTCGGCGAACTCGGCCGCAGCGACGATGTCGCTCGGGAGCTCGACCTCGAAGTCGAGCGGGTTCTCGTCGCGGAGCTCCTCGGCCATCTTGCCGCCGATCAGCACGTGGTCGGCACGGCCGCCGAGGTTGCGGAGAACCCCGAGCTTGTCGTCGACCTTCGCCCCGCCGGAGACGAGCACGAACGGCCGCTCGACCTCACCAAGGAGCCGGCGCAACTCTTCGAGCTCGCGCTCCAGCAAAAGGCCCGCATAGGCGGGGAGGAGCTGCGCGACGCCGACCGTGGAGGCGTGGGCCCGGTGTGCTGACCCAAACGCGTCGTTCACGTAGAGGTCGAGGTCGTCGGCCAGCTCGCGAGCGAAGTCCGGATCGTTCTTCGTCTCCCCTGGGTTGAAGCGGGTGTTCTCGAGCAAGCGGATGCGCTCGTCGGTCAGGAGCTCGCGCAGGCGGGCTTCCACGGGCTTCATCGAGAGCTCGGGGTCTTCCCTTTTCGGGCGGCCGAGGTGCGAGCAGACGACCACCTCGGAGGCGCCCTTCTCAAGCAGCAGCTCGAGCGTCGGCAGCGAGGCGCGAATGCGCGTGTCGTCGGCGACTCGCCCGTCCTCGAGTGGGACGTTGAGGTCGGAGCGCACTAGGACGCGCTTGCCGGCGATGTCGGCTCTCCGGATCGAGCGGGGACGCCTCACGAGGAGCGGAGCTTAGAGCGACGCTAACGCCGGCCGACCACGAGATTCACCCTGGCCCCGCGGCGAAGCACCCTGCCAGGTCTGGGGCTCTGCCGGATGACGCGGCCGACCCGGCCCGAGCGGGCGCGGCGGATCCGGCCGACCGAGCACCTCCCACGGCGGATCTTCGCCCGCGCGGCCGCCAGCCGTAGCCCAATCACGTTCGGGACATGACAACGCGCCACCGGAGGAGGAGGTGGTGGTGGTGGTGGCGGCGGGGGTTGAGGAGGAGGCGGGGGTGGAGGAGGCGGTGGTGGTGGAGGAGGAGGCGGTGGTGGAGGAGGAGGAGGAGGTGGAGGAGGTGGCGTGCGGTCGTGCACAAAGACGTCCGAGACGTGGTTCGTGTCCGCAGCGACGAGGTTCGACGCGTGCGACGTGAACGCCACGAAGCGGCCGTCGGCGCTCACCGACGGAAGGAGTGACGATCCGTCGGCCTGGAGACCGCCCGTCCCGACGCTGACCCGGCTCGTCGTACCGCCCTGGAGGTCACGCAGGAAGACGTCCCGCTGCTCGTTCGTGTCGTTCGCTGTCAGGTTCGAGGCGAACGATTCAAAGGCGACGTAGCGGCCGCCGGCACTGATCGAGGTGACGAAGCTGTCGTCGTTACTCTGAGTGCCGTCGGTTGCGACGCTCGCCAGCGTCGTCGTCCCGGTCTGGCGGTCGTGGACGAACACGTCGTATGCGTTGTTCGAGTCGCCGCCGACGAAGTTGGAGGCGGCCGAGTAGAAGGCGACGTAGCGGCCGTCGGCGCTGATGGAAGGCCAGTAGCTCAAGTTGTTCCCCTCGCCGCCTCCGGTCGCAACGCTCACCCGCGTCGTCTCACCGGTCTGCCGGTCGTGGACGAAGACGTCGGGTTGGTTGTTCGTGTCGCCTCCGACTAGGTTGGAGGCGAACGAGTAGAAGGCGACGTACCGGGCGTCGGCGCTGATCGAGGCGCTGGTGCTGTTGCTGTAGTCGTTTCCCTCAGCGCCGCCGCTCGAGACGCTGACGCGCGTCGTCGTTCCTGTCTGGCGATCGCGCAAGAACACGTCAGACGCATTGTTCGTATCGCCTGAGACGAGGTTGCTGGAGAACGACTCAAAGGCGACGTAGCGGCCATCGGCGCCGATCGAAGGAAACTCGCTGAAGCCGTTCGCCTCTGCGCCACCGGTTGCGACGCTCACACGCGTCGTCGTCCCGGTCTCCCGGTCGTGGACGAAGGCGTCCGTTGTGTTGTTCGTATCGGCCCCGACAAGGTTCGACGCAGCCGAGTCGAAGGCGACGTAGCGGCCGGCGGCGCTGACCGAGGCGTCGTAGCTGACACCGTTGCCCTCCACGCCGGCGCTGGAGACGCTCACGCGGCTGGTGGCATTCGTCTGGCGGTCGCGGACGAAGACGTCGCTCGTGTTGTTCGCGTCCGCCGGGACGAGGTTCGAGGCGTAGGACTCGAACCCGACGTAGCGGGCGTCGGCGCTGATCGAGGGCCAGCTGCTCGCCCATGGCCCAAACGACTCACTCCCGTCGCTGGCGACGCTCACGCGAGCGGTCGTGTTGTTTTGCGTGTCTCGGAGGAACGCATCGGCTCGGCTATTTGTGTCCCCGGCGACGAGATTGGACGCCTCCGAGTCGAAGGCGACAAACCGGCCGTCCCCGGCGATCGAAGGTGAGCGGCTTCCCGCGTTCCCTTCGCTGCCCCCGGTCGCGACGCTGAGGCGTGTCGTCGTCCCGGTCTGGCGGTCGTGGACGAAGACGTCGCCGTTGTTGTTCGTGTCGCCGCTGACGAGGTTCGTTGCGTCCGAGTGGAAGGCGACGTAGCGGCCGTCGGCGTTGATCGAAGGAGCAAAGCTGTAGTTGTTCCCCTCGCCGCCCCCGGTTGCGACGCTCACCCGCGTCGTCGTCCCGGTCTGGCGGTCGTGGACGAAGACGTCGAGCTGGTTGTTCGTGTCCCCGCTCACGAGGTTTGAGGCATGGGAGCCGAACGCGACGTAACGGCCGTCGGCGCTGGCCGAAGACGAGGAGCTCGCACCGTTCCCCTCGCCGCCCCCGGTTGCGACGCTCACCCGCGTCGTCGTCCCCGTCTGGCGGTCGTCGACGAAGACGTCGGTGGTGTTGTTCGTGTCGCCGTCGACGAGGTTCGATGCGTCCGAGTGGAAAGCGACGTAGCGGCCGTCGGCGCTGATCGAAGGAGCAAAGCTGTAGTTGTTCCCCTCGCCGCCCCCGGTTGCGACGCTCACCCGCGTCGTCGTCCCCGTCTGGCGGTCGTGGACGAAGACGTCGGTGGTGTTGTTCGTGTCACCGCTGACGAGGTTGGAGGCGTAGGAGAAGAACGCCACGTACCGGCCGTCTGCGCTGATCGAAGGCGAGGAGCTCGTACCGCTCCCTTCGCCGCCCCCTGTCGCGACGCTGACGCGCGCCGTCGTCCCGGCTTGCCGGTCCCGCACGAAGACGTCGATGGCCCTGTTCGCGTCACCCACGACGAGGTTCGACGCGGAGGAGGAGAAGGCGACGTAGCGGCCGTCCTCGCTCAGCGATGGAGCCTCGCCCCCGGAGCCGCTGGCCTTATTGCCCTGAGCGCCCGAGCCGCCGAGGCTCACCCGGCTCGTCGACCCGCTGACGGCATCCCGGACGAACACGTCCCGCACGCCGTTCGTGTCGCCCGCGACCAGCGTCGATGCGCTCGACGCGAAGGCCGCGTAACGACCGTCAGCGCTGATCGAAGTCCGGGGGCGGGAGAAGTCGTCGTAGCCTCGCCAGTCCGCCTGCTCGCCCGTCGAGGAGACGCTGACCCTCGTCGTCTCGCCCGTGGAATCGCCGGCAAGCGCGCCGCCCCCGAGCACGAGCACGAGCAGGGAGACCCCTACTGAAAGACCGAGAACGGAGCCCACTCTCCTCGCCCCTCGCGGGTGCCGCAAGTCCCCCTCCCGACTCGTCGCCTGCTGACGACGTATCTGACGACCATCGTCGTCGGAAGTTGGATTCAGAGCAAGCGGTCGATAACGTCGACGAGCCGGCACGAGTAGCCCCACTCGTTGTCGTACCAGCCGATCACCTTCACCTGGTTCCCGTGCGCCATTGTCGAGAGGCCGTCGATGATGCAGGAGGCCGGGTTGCCGATGATGTCCGACGAGACGATCGGATCCTCCGTGTACTCGAGGATGCCGTCCCAGCCATCGCTGTCTGCGGCACTCCGGAACGCCTCGTTCACCTCGTCCACCGTCGTCTCCCGCCCGAGCACGCAGACGAGATCGGTGACGCTTCCGTCCGGCACCGGCACCCGCATCGCCATCCCGTCGAGCTTGCCCTTGAGCTCGGGAATCACCTCCCCGATCGCGCGCGCGGCGCCGGTCGACGCGGGAACGATGTTCATCGCGGCGGAGCGCATCCTCCGCAGGTCGGGCTTCCCCTTGCGCGTCAGCGCGATCTGGTCCTGGAGCTGCTGCTCGGTCGTGTACGCGTGGATCGTCGTCATGAAGCCGGACTCGATCCCGAACGTGTCGAGCAGGATCTTCGCCATCGGGCCCACCGAGTTCGTCGTGCAAGACGCGTTCGAGATGACGTGGTGCTGCTCGGGGTCGTACTTGTCGTCGTTCACGCCGAGCACGAGTGTGATGTCGGGATCGGTGGCGGGGGCCGAGATGACGACCTTCTTCGCGCCGGCGTCGAGATGCTGCGACGCGCCCTCGCGGTCGGTAAACAGGCCGGTCGACTCGACGACGACGTCGACGCCCATCTCGCTCCAGGGCAGCGCCTTGGGATCGCGCTCCGACAGCACCTTGAACGCGTTCCCGTTCACCGAGATCTCGCTTTCGGAGGGCACGATCTCGGCGTCGAGCACGCCGTGCGAGGAGTCGTACTTGAGGACGTGCGCCAGGACGTCCGGGTCGGCGAGGTCGTTCACGGCCACGATCTCGAAGCCCGGGCTCTTCGTGAGGTAGGCCCGGTAGAAGTTCCGCCCGATCCGACCGAAGCCGTTGATCCCCACCTTTGTCGCCATGCTGCTCCCCTTTCGCTTCCGAAACGAGTCTAAACGCGTACTCGGGGGCTGAGGCGAAGCTCCCGGCCGCCCTCGCCCGTGCGCCCCCAGCCCCAAAGAGACCGATCCGGTGCCAGGCACGAGACCGGAGCAGGAGTCCACTGCGCGAGGCCCTACGAGGCCTGGCCGGTCGGGCGGGTTGTAAAGGCCGCAACGAGTGCGCAATACTTGCTTTGCGGCGGGTCTGTGCTCGTCCGGCGACGGATTCAGACCCCGTCCGTCGCCAAGGTCCGGAGCGCGGTTCAACGGGAGGGGGAGGTCGTCCTCGGAGCTTCCCCTCCGGCCCGCCGCTGCCTGCAGGGCAGCGGGGGGCCGGTCGGGCGGAGACGGCCGCACGGGCGGAGCCCGTACGGCCTCTACTGTCGTCGCCGCAAGCGGCGACGAAGCGGCCCGCCGCTGCCTGGAGGAGAGCGGGGGGCCGGTCGGGCGGAGACGGCCGCACGGGCGGAGCCCGTACGGCCTCTAGTGTCGTCGCCGCAAGCGGCGACGACGCGGCCCGCCGCTGCCCGCGGCCCGCCGCTGCCCGACGACGGGGTTGGGGCCGTTGGGCTCAGACGCCTCGCCCCCCGAGTGCGGGACCGGGCGAAGCTGCTTAGAGCCCCGCCAGGCGCACGAGCTTTGCCAGGCGGCGCTGGGCTGCTGACTTCGTCGCCGGAGGACGGCACCGCCCGCCGAGCTCGTTCAGGGAGAGCGCGGGATGGCGAAGCCGGAGACGGGCGATCTCTCTCAGCGGCGGCGCAAGATCGGCGAGCGCGCCGCGCCGCTCGAGGCGGCGGACGGCCCGGATTTGCGCCTGCGCGGCACGGCTCGTGCGGACGAGGTTGGCATGGTCGGCGTTCGCGAGGCGGTTCGCTTGGGCTCGCGTCCCGCCCATGACGGCGCGCTCCTCGAAGGCGAGCACTGCGTCGCTCGCGCCCGCCGCTGCGAGAAGATCCGCGATCGGGCCGGCACCCTTTGCGTACGCGGCCGAGTGACGGCGGCGGTCGAGAACCGCCATCCTGATGCCCGCAGGCCGCGCGACCGAGGCCACGAACTCCGCTCCTCCACGCGACGAGCTCCGCACCTCGAGATGCGGGGAGCGCGGACCGGAGAGGCTGCCGCTGCCCAGGAGGGCGCCACGCAGATAGGCGCCACGACAGCACGCGCGGGCGACCACGCGCTTGGGCGGCCGCTCGAGCGGCGCGAGCCTTGCGCCGACGACGCCCGCCTCGCGCAGCACCTCAAGGGCACGGTCTGCGCCCTCTACGTGAAGCTGATACCGGGTCTCCTTTCCGAAGGAGGGTCGCCGGTAGGTGCGGATCTCCGCCGCGACGCCCAGCTCTCGCAAGAGGCTGAACGCGCGCCGGGCCGCCGCGGCGCTCGCCAGGTCGAGGTGGAGCGAGACCTCGCCGCGCCCGCGCAGATGGAGGCTCCCTGCCGTGTGGAACAGACCCGAGAGCTCGGCGAGCCGATCGCACTTGCGTCGCGGCGCGATCGCCGCCAGCTCGTTTCGGAGGTCCTCAGACAGAGACACCCTCGAGCTCCAGCAGGCGACGCTTGTACCCGACTCCGAGCGAGCCGTACGAGCCGAGGCCGTCGACGGCGACCACGCGATGGCACGGAACGACGATCGCGAACCGGTTGCGCGCGCAGAACGTCCCCGCGGCACGCTGTGCGTTCGGGTACCCCGCGAGCGCCGCGAGCTCGCCGTAGGTGACGGTCTCGCCCGGGGGGACGCGACGGAGCGTCTCCGTGACCGCCTCCTCGAACGGCGTCGCCCCCTCGAGGTCGAGGTCCACATCAAGGAAGTCGCCTCCCTCCCCCGCGAAGTAGCGCCTGATCCGAGCCGCGAGCGCATGGTCGTGGTCGCCCACTGCTCGAGCCCGGACGGGCCTCGGAAGCTCGTGCAGCAAGAGCCGCTCGCCGTCGAGCCACATCTCCCCCACGCCCCAGCCGTCCACGTCGTACCGCACGTAGGTCACGCCGGAATCGTAGGCGGCGAACCTAGAATGACGCGGTGAGCGCTCACGGGATCTTCCGGCCGGCGAAGCCGGTGAACGAGCCGGTCCGCGACTACGCACCGGGCTCGCCGGAGCGCGAGGAGGTGCGCCGCCGCCTTGACCAGATGCAGGGCGAACGAATCGAGCTCCCGCTCGTCATCGGCGGCGAGGACGTGACCACCGGCAACACGGCTGAAGCGGTCATGCCCCACAAGAAGAGCCACGTCCTTGGGGACGTGCACCAGGGCGGGCCGCAGGAGGTCGAAAGGGCTATCGGTGCCGCCGCCGACGCTTGGCACGACTGGTCGCGCCTCCCCTGGGAGGAGCGCGCGGCGGTCTTCCTCCGCGCTGCGGAGCTCCTCTCCGGCCCGTGGCGCGCCACGCTGAACGCGGCGACGATGCTCGGCCAGTCGAAGACCGTCCATCAGGCGGAAATCGACGCGGCCTGTGAGCTGATCGACTTCTGGCGCTTCAACGTCGAGTTCATGACGCGGATCTACGAGGAACAGCCGATTTCGTCGCAGGGGACGTGGAACCGGATGGAGTACCGGCCGCTCGAGGGCTTCGTCTTCGCGGTGACGCCGTTCAACTTCACGGCGATAGCGGGAAACCTGCCCGCGAGCGCCGCGCTGATGGGGAACACGGTCGTCTGGAAGCCGGCGGGCACGGCCGCCTACTCCGCGCACTTCCTCATGCGGCTCCTCCAGGAGGCGGGCCTCCCGGACGGCGTCGTCAACCTCGTCTACGGCCCAGGTGCGAGAATCGGAGACGCAGCGCTCGCGAGCCGAAACCTGGCAGGCGTCCACTTCACCGGCTCGACCGCCGTCTTCCAGGGCATGTGGCAGACCATCGGCCAGAACATCGCCTCGTATCGCAACTACCCGCGGATCGTCGGCGAGACGGGCGGCAAGGACTTCATCGTCGCGCACCCCTCCGCGGACGTCGACGCCTTGGCGACGGCGATCGTCCGCGGCTCCTTCGAGTACCAGGGCCAGAAGTGCTCGGCCGCCTCGCGGGTCTACGCGCCGGCGAACCTCTGGCCCGAGCTGCGCGAGCGGCTCGTCGAGCAGGTCGGCGGGCTCAAGATGGGCGACGTCGCCGACTTCGAGAACTTCCTGGGCGCGGTGATCGACCAGAGCTCGTTCAAGACGCAGCAGGACGCGATCGAGGAGGCTCGCTCGCACGCGAAGACCGAGGTGCTCGTCGGCGGGGGCACCCGCGACGACGAGGGCTACTTCGTCGAGCCGACGGTGATCGAGACGAGGGATCCCGACTTCCGGCTTCTCCGTGACGAGCTCTTCGGCCCGGTCGTGACCACGTACGTCTACCCGGAGGGCAAGTGGCAGGACACGCTCGAGCTCGTCGACAGGACGGCGCCGTACGGGCTGACGGGCGCGGTCTTCGCCGAGGACCGCGAGGCCGTGATCGAAGCCGAGCAGGCTCTGCGCTACGCGGCCGGGAACTTCTATGTGAACGACAAGCCGACGGGCGCGATCGTGGGCCAGCAACCCTTCGGCGGCGCGCGCGCCTCCGGGACGAACGACAAGGCGGGCTCGATGTGGAACCTCATCCGCTGGGTGAGCCCGCGGACGATCAAGGAGACGTTCGTCCCGCCGAAGGACTACCGGTACCCGTTCATGGCGCGCGATCAGGACGGTAGCGCCCCGGACCCCGCTCGGTGAGATTCACCGGGCTGCTCGCTGCGGGCAGCGCGGCGCTCGTCCTGGCGGCCCCGTCCGGTGCCGGGCGGATCGTCGGGACACGGGGCCCCGATCTCCTACTCGGAACCACTCGCTCAGACCGGATCGTCGCACGAGGGGGCGGTGACCGGATCGACGTCGCCGGAGGGGGCCGGGACACGGTCTCGTGCGGGCCCGGCGTCGACCTCGCCGCGGCCGACCCGACCGACCGCGTTGCTGCCGACTGCGAGCGGATCAGCCGCCGGCTCTCGACCGATCCGTTCCGGGGCGGTGGCGCGCTGCACGCCACCGAGGCAGAGCCGGACAGCTTCTCGTGGGGATCCACGATCGTCGCCGCCTACCAGGTGGGCCGCTTCGCCTCGGGCGGCGCCCAGAACATCGGCTTCGCGGTCTCGTCCAACGGCGGCCGGACCTGGGGCCAGGGCCTCCTCCCCAGCCTCACCGTCGCCTCCAGGCCCCGCGGCCTGTTCTCGCGCGCCAGCGATCCCTCCGTCGCCTACGACGCCGCACACGGCCTCTGGCTGATCAGCTCACTCGCTTTCGGCCCGGCGGAGAGTGCGATCCTCATCAGCCGCTCGAGCGACGGGCTGCACTGGAGCGCTCCCGCCACGGCCGTGCGGAAGCCGAACGGACCGGACGGGATCGTCCTCGACAAGGAGTGGATCGTCTGCGACAACGGCGCCGCGAGCCCTTTCCGCGGGCGTTGCTACGTGAGCTACAGCGACATCGAAAGCCTCCGGCTGGCCACTCAGAGCTCCGCGGACGGCGGACGAACCTGGTCGGTGGCGGTGGGGTCTCCGGACGGCGCCGGCAGGCGCGGCATCGAAGGGCGCTTTGCGCCCGGTCCCCAGCCGCTCGTGCTCCCAAACGGCACGGTCGTCGTGCCGATCTACGACGGGCCTCGGATCTCGGTCGTTCGCTCGGCGGATGGGGGCGCCAGCTTCTCGGCGGCAAGCCCGGTCGCGCCATCGAGCTTCAGCGTTTCCGCAGTGCTCCGCGCGGCGCCGCTTCCGAGCGCAGAGGTCGACGCAGACGGGACGGTCGTAATGGTGTGGCCCGACTGCGGCTCCCGTGCGCGTTGCGCAGGAAATGACCTCGTCTTCTCCAAGTCCCGCGACGGCCTCTCCTGGACGCCCCCGGCGGCGATCCCTCTCGGCCGCGGGAACCACGTGATCCCGGGGCTCGCAGCTGACCGCTCGCGGAGCGGCAGGCTGGCGCTCGCCTACTACACGGAGTCGGGCACGAAGCTCGAGGTGGGCTTCGTCTCCTCCGCCGACGCCGGTGCGACCTGGACTCCACCCGTTCGGCTCTCCCCCGAGCGGATGCCCTTCAACCGGATCGCACGGAGCAACGGCGCGATGGTCGGCGACTACATCTCGACGTCGTTCGCGGACGGGCGTGCGGTGCCGGTGTTCACTCTCGCCCAGGCGCCACTCGCCGGCCGGTTGCGTCAGGCGACGTACGCGAGCTCGATGAGGGTCCCGTGAATACTGATCATGTTCGAGGCGGGCGCTAGCTGATTCACGCAATCTGGCACGCGGCCGGGGTCTTCTGGGACCGGCTGGCGGAGCTCGGGTGGGGCGCACTCGGGCTGGGCATCGTCTGTCACGTGCTCAGGCTGGTCGCGGTCAGCCGGGCGTGGCGGAACATCATCCAGGGCGCTTACCCGAACGCGCGTGTCCGGTGGGGCTCGATCCTCGGGGCGGTGTTCGCCGGCGTCGGCGTCAACGCGATCGTACCCGCGCGCAGCGGCGACGTCGTTCGCGTCTTCATGGCGAAGCGCAGCATCGAAGGCACCACGTACACGACGCTCGCTTCCACTGTCGCGCTCCTCAGCCTGTTCGACTTCGTCGTAGCCACCTGCCTCGTCCTCTGGGCGGCGACGGGGGGATTGCTGCCGGGCGCAGGCGTCCTCGGCCCCTCGTTCGACTTTGCCTGGGCGGTCCACCATCCGGGCAGCGCAGCCAAGGCTGCCGGCCTCATCCTCGTCCTGCTGCTCATCGTGCTGCTCTGGTTCGCAGAGCAGATCGACGACTTCTACGACCGGCTCGCACAAGGGTTCGCGATCCTGCGCGACAAGCGCGTCTATCTCCGCCGTGTCGCCGTCTGGCAGGCGGTCGACTGGGCCCTGCGCCTGGTGGCGGTGCTCCTCTTCCTGCGCGCCTTCGGGCTCCCGGCGACACTGCACAACGCCTTGCTCGTGCAGGTCTCGGCCGGGCTCGCCTCGCTGCTTCCGATCAGCCCGTCGGGAATCGGGACCGAGCAGGCCTTGCTGCTCTACCTGTTCCGCGGCCAGGTCGCCCGGGCGGCGCTGCTCGGCTTCAGCGTCGGGATGCGGATCACGCTGATGCTTGTCAACCTCGCGCTCGGCTTCGCCACGTTGCTACTCGTTCTTCGGACTGTGGACTGGCGTAGCCACGTCGAGACGCCCTAGGCCCGACCGGCCTTGTGCAGCTGGGCGTAGATCGAGCGCGCCGTCTTCGCCGGTATCCTCGGCACCCCCTCGAGCTCCTCCTGGGTCGCCGCGAGGAAACGCTCCGCCGAGCCGAAGTGCTGCAGCAGCGCTCTTCGCCGGGCCGGGCCCACTCCGACGAGCGTGTCGAAGATCGACTGCTTCGCCTTCGCCTCGCGCCGCTGCCGGTGGAAGCCGAGCGCGAAGCGGTGCGCCTCGTCCCGCACGCGCTGAAGGAGCTGGAGCCCCGGCGAGTGCCGGTCGAGCACGATCGGCTCCGATCGGTCGGGAACGAAGACCTCCTCGACCCGCTTGGCGAGCGAGATGACAGCCACCCGCGGCAGGTCGTAGGCCTGCATCGCCGCCAGCACGGCCGAGAGCTGCCCCTTGCCGCCGTCAACCACCACCAGGTTCGGCGTGGCAGAAAAGCTCTCGTCGTAAGGCGCCGACTCGGCGGCGCCGCCCTCAGGACGCGCGGGCTGCGCCCACGCGTCCGTCTGAATCGACCGGTCGACCCGATCGAATTCATCACCGAACGCAGCATTGCCATCGGCTACGTCGCGCATCCGGGCGAAACGGCGCGAGACGACCTCGGCGAGCGCTGTGTAGTCGTCTTGCCCGTCGCCGCGTCGGATCCCGAACTTCCGGTAGTGCGCCTTCTTCGGCACGGCGTCCTGGAAAACGGCCATCGAGCCGACGGGCGAGGCCTCCTGGATGTTCGAGATGTCGTAGCACTCGATCCGGAGCGGCAGGCTCTCGAGGTTGAGCGCCTCGCGCAGCTCCTCGAGCGCCTCGACGCGGCGCAACCGCGTCTGCTTGACGGCGGCGGCCTCCGACTCGAGCGCCAGGCGCGCGTTCTGGGTGGCGAGCTCCTGGAGGCGCCGCTTCTCGCCCCGCTCGGGGGTGCGCACCTCGACCCGCGAGCCGCGCCGCCCGGAGAGGAACTCGGCCAGCGCCTCGGTCTCCCCCACCTCGCGCGGGACGACGATCTGCGGCGGCACGCTCGGCGCCGAGCCGTAGTACTCGAGGCAGAACGCCTCGAGCATCGTCGCCGTGTCCTGCCCGTCCACGTTCTCGAGCTGGAAGCTGTAGCGGTCGATCAACTTGCCGTCGCGGAGCGGGAAGATCTGAACGGCGGCGCGGTCGCCCTCGCTTGCGATCCCGATCACGTCGATCGTCCCGACCGCGCGCTTGTCGGCCGCCTGCCGCTCGGCGAGGTGGCTCACCGCGAAAAGCCGATTCCGGTAGCGAGCCGCCTCCTCGAAGCGCTCCTCGTCGGCCGCGCGGCGCATCTTCTCCTCGAGCTCGCGCAAGATCGGGCGCGTCTCTCCGGAGAGGAACTCGATCACGCCGTCGATGATCTGCCGGTAGTCCTCCTTCGACACGTACCCCACGCACGGGGCCAGGCAGCGCTCGATGTGGTAGTCGAGGCAGGGAATGCCCGAATGGCGGCCCGGCTTCGGTCCCTCACACGGCCGGTACGGGAAGACGCGGTTGAGGACGTCGAGCGTCTCGCGCACCTTCTTTGCGTTCGCGTACGGGCCGAAGTAGACGACTCCGCGCCGGTGCCGCTCCCGCGTGAACATGACCCGCGGGTACTCGTCCCCAACGGTTACGGCGATGTACGGGAACGACTTGTCGTCGCGCAGCCGGACGTTGAAGGGTGGGCGGTGGCGCTTGACGAGGTTCTGCTCGAGGTGGAGCGCCTCGACCTCCGTGTCGGTGACGATCACCTCGAAGTCCGCGACCCGCGAAGGCAGCTCCGCCATCCCGGCGCGCGTCTCACCCCGCTGGAAGTAGCTGCGCACGCGCGGCCGGAGCGACTTCGCCTTCCCGATGTAGAGCACCTGGCCGCCCGCATCGCGAAACAGGTAGACACCCGGCTTCGCCGGGAGCGCCTTCAGCTTCTCTTCGACCTTCGGGACCTGTCCGGCCATCGCGATCTAGGGTAGTGCCCGTGACGAGGGTGCTGCTCGCCGCCGCGCTCGCGGCAGCCGTCGCCGTGGGCGCGTGGGCGGCCTTCTTTCGCTCGTCCGACGAAGGGCACGCGGTCTGGGTCGGCGCGCTCGAGGACGTCGTCAAGCAGCCGGATCCGGCTGTGGCTGACGAGCGGGTCGCGCTCGCGGAGGAGGTGGGGTTCAACGCCCTGGGCATCACCACCCTCTGGGCGCCCGGGTTGAGCGAGCCCGACCCCGCGGAGCTGAGCGTCCTGCGCAACGTCGCCGCCGCCGCGAAACGCCGCCGTATCCGGATCCTGCTCACCGTCTACTCCGGCCGGAATCGCGACACGCCGCTCTCGGACGAGGAGCAGCAACAGTACGCGGCCTACGCGGCAAGCCTCGCGCGCAGGCTCCCAACCGTCCGCGACTTCGTCGTCTGGAACGAGCCGAACCTCAATCGCTTCTGGCTGCCGCAGTTCAACGAGTCCGGGCAGGACGTCGCCGCCTCCGCCTACACGTCGCTCCTCGCCCTCACCTACGACGCGTTGAAGGAGGTCTCACCGCGGATCAGGGTGGTCGGCGGCGCGCTCGCCCCGCGCGGGTTCGACAACCCGGAGAAGATGCGGCAGACGCAGTCGCCGACGGCCTTCATCCGCAACATGGGCCTTGCCTACCGGGCGAGCGGACGCGCGAGACCACTCATGGACGTTTTCGCCATTCACCCCTACCTGGAGCGCTCCGCAACCCCGCCGACGAGGCGGCACCTGCTGGGGACGGGCATCGGCATCGCGGATTACGACAAGCTCGTCGACCTCCTCGGGGAGGCCTTCGACGGCACTGCTCAACGCGGCTCCGACCTTCCGATCGCCTACACCGAGTTCGGAGTGCAATCGGAGATTCCGGACAGCGCCGAGGGCCCGTACACGAACCTCGAGTCGCCGCTCGCCCTGGACGCGGTCGACGAGGCGACGCAAGCCAACTACTACCGCGAGGCCCTCGAGCTCGCCGTGTGTCAGCCGAACGTCACCGGCATCCTCTTCTTCCACCTGCTCGACGAGGCCGATCTGAACCGCTGGCAGTCGGGCGTCTTCTACGCGGACGGGAAGGCGAAGTCGAGCCTGGGCGCTGTGAGAGATGCTTCCGAGAAGGCCCGGCGGGGAAAGCCGGGGGATTGCCCCTAACATCTTGCGGGTGAGCGGGCAGTACGTCGCGTATTCCTTCTTCCGGATCGACCCGGCCTGGCGGAGATTGCCGGTCGAGGAGCGGGCGGCAGGAAAGGACGCGTTCGCCGAGGTCGTCGAGGAGTGGACTACGCGGATGGAGTCGCTCCGTGCATACACGCTGACCGGCGTGCGGCCCGACTGCGACTTCTTCCTGTGGAAGATCACCGAGCGCTACGCCGATCTCGGCGAGCTCGGCGCCGAGCTGAACGGGACACCGCTGGCCGGCTGGCTCGAGACCCCGTACTCGTATCTCGCGACGACGAAGGCCTCGCAGTACACGCAGGCGCGGAAGCCGCGCAAAGTTGTCCCGCGAGGGTCGCCGTACCTCGTCGTCTATCCGTTCGTGAAGGTGCGGCCCTGGTACATGCTCCCGGAGGAGGATCGACAGCGGGCAATGGACGAGCACATGCGGATCGGGCACGAGTTCAAGACGATCACGAACCATACGACGTACTCGTTCGGGATCGACGACCAGGAGTTCATGACCGCCTTCGAATGCGAGGAGCCCGCCGACTTCATGCACCTGATGCTCACGCTGCGCGAGACGGAGGCGAGCCGCTACACCGAGCGCGACACGCCGATCTTCGTCGGCACACGCGTCGAGATCCGAGCCGCCCTGGACACTCTCGACGGCGCGGTCACGCGAGTCGAAGCCTAGCGCCGGGCTAATACCCGTACGTGTGCTGGTCTTTCCACGCGCGCCACGCGGCAAAGCCGGAAATGCCGATGACGAGGATGAGCGCGAGCGCGTCGAGGCCCGAGGCGCCCTGGAAGAAGAAGACTCCTAGCGCCACCACGATCAGCAGCGCGCCGCCGTAGAAGGCGGCCTTTGCGCGGTTCGGCCAGGTCGCGATGTCTTCCCGCCGCTCTCGCCAGAGCAGGTAGACGAAGTAGGCGATCGCGAGGAAGAACGCGATCCGCGCCAGCACGAAGAGCGAGGCCAGCGCGACGTAGAGGTTCAGAACCATCACGACGACCACGATCAGCGCGATGATCAGAAAGCCGCGCAGCGTCGGGTTCATCTGGGAGAAGAAGCGGCCCATCAGGCGGTCGTCAGCGCCCGAACCGCGAGGGCGGCCGCGACAAGGGTGGCGCCTGCGAACCAGGCGAGCCTGCGCCGGTGCTCGGAGGGCGCGTACACCCATGGGGAGAGGACGGAAGCGAGCGCCAGCGTGCCGTAGACGTAGTGCAGCTGAGCTCCCGCGCGATGGTGGTCGGAAAGGAGCAACAGGCCGAGACCGACCTGGGCGACGAGCAGGGTCTGGCTGAGCGTCAGCAGGTGCGAGAGCAGTGCGCCCGCCGCGCCCGAGCGGAAATAGGCATAGCCGCCCCAGAGCGCCGAGGCGACGGTCACGCCGAGCACCGCGAACGCGAGCCCATGGTGGACGGCTAGCATCCTCCGCACCCTACCGAGGAGGAGAGACGTGGTCGAAGAGGGGAAGCCGGCACCCGATTTTGAGCTGACGAGCGACTCGGGCGAGCGCGTGAAGCTGTCGGACTTCCGCGGCCGGTCGGTCGTCCTCTACTTCTATCCGAAGGACGACACGCCCGGCTGCACGATCGAAGCCTCCGGCTTCCGCGATGCCTACTCGGAGTTCGAGCAGCGCGGTGCGGTCGTGCTCGGCGTGAGCCCCGACGACGAGGCCTCGCACGGGCGCTTCAAGGAGAAGTACTCGCTGCCCTTCACGCTGCTCGCGGATCCCGAGCACAAGGCCGCCGAGCAATACGGCGTCTGGGGGGAGCGCAACTTCGCCGGCAAGAAGTACATGGGCATCAAGCGCTCCACGTTCGTGATCGACGCCGACGGGAACGTCGTGAAGGCGATGCACAACGTCAAGCCCGACGGCCATCCGGAGAAGGTGCTTCAGCTTCTGCCCTAGTCCAGATCTGCGTCCTTTGCCAAACTCCCGAAGGCTCAGTGACCGATAATTCGTCGCCTCCCGACCTCTCCCGACGCCGGTTCCTGGCCCGGGCGGGGGCGCTCGGCGCCGTCCCGCTGATCGGGCTCGTGCACGTCGAGGACGCGCTGGCGGTCCCGCCGCCGACCGTCTACGACGTGACGACGTACGGCGCCCAGGGTGACGGGACGAGTGACGACACGAACGCTATCCAGGCGGCGATCGACGCGGCGAACTCGCGAGGCGGCGGCACGATCGTCTTCCCGGCCGGCGTATTCCGCATCACGCGAGGCCTGACGATCTACTCGCGGATCGTCTTTCGCGGCGCCGGAATCGGAACGACCATCATCAGGAAGTCGGCCGGGGGCGGGCGCTATCCCATCCTCCGCAGCCCCGGCTACGACCCGAGCGGCGGCGATCCGGTCGAGATCAACAACTGGTCGCTCCAGAACATCACCCTCGACGGCAACAAGGCCGGCGGGGCGCTGGGCAACGGCGTCCAGGCCTACGGCTACGGGTTCAGCCTGTTCAACGTCTCGATCGCGGACTGCGCCGAGCGAGGCATCTGGAGCGAGTACCTGAGCATCCTCCCGGGGGGCGGGGAGCCGCTGGAGTCGATGCTCGCGAACGTGAGGGTTTACGGCTGCGCGCAGGGAGGCATCTACTGGAACGGCCCGCACGACTCGCAGTGGGTCAACGTCGTCGTCTACCGCTGCGGCCCACCGGGCGACGCGGGCTCGACGACAAAGGGGGTCGCGGCCGGGACCCACGCCGCCGGGCTCCGGGTGACGAACTGTCACGTCTGGGGCACGAACCACGCCTACGCGTGGTACCTCGACTGCGAGGCGCCCGGGCTCGTCAACTGCACGGGAGAAGGCGCCGAGCAGGCGCAGATCGTGCTGCTCGGGAACGACTCACAGATCGTCGGGGGCAAGTACTTCGCCGCCCGAGAGCTCCAGGGAAACCGCACCGTCGGGATCCAGATCGGAGTTGCGAGCGTGAACCCCCCGCCGGCGGGAACCTTCGTGAACACGAAGGTCGTCAACTGCGAGCTCGGCTCGTTGCGCTTCGAGAACGACAACGGCATCGGGCGCTATCTGCTGAGCGCGTGGCAGACGAGCGGCTACGCCGTCGTCGTCCGGCCGGGAGCCCACATGCAGCTGAGCAACAGGTTCGACCTTCAGGTCTCCGGAGGCGCGAAGTTCGGCGACCTCGGTGAGTTGAGGCCGGTCACGTACCAGGAAGACGTCCTGACGAGGCGCGGAATCGAGGCGAGGGGCGACGTGCGCGCGGGAAGCGAAGGCAGCAAGCTGGGACTGTTCGGCGTACAGCCGCGGTTGCGCAGTGCCGGCTGGTCCGTCGGTGGCCTCCCGGACCGGCGGAGCCTCGACGGCTCGGCCGACCTCAACCAGATCCGGGCGGTGCTCGGCACGCTCCTCCGCGAGCTCGAGCGGTACGGGCTCCTCGGTGGCTAGGGACGGTCGCGCCGTGAAACCCGTCGGGCGCCAGGCGCCCGCCCGCGCACGGCGGGCGCCTGGAGGCGTCGTCTAGGGGCTGGCCGTCGTTTCGAAGACGTCGGTCCGGTTGGCGGTGTTGCCGGAATTCGTCGGCACGAACACGGGAACGAACGTGTTCCCGATCGTCGTTAGCCCCTCGTAGTCGCCGACGAAGAAGCCGCCCGCACGCGGCGCCGTCTTCATGTCGAACGGGCCGGCCACGTGCGCCTCGTCTCCGAAGGTCGCCCCAGCGTCGTGGGAGTGGACGATGAAGTAGTCGGTCGGGAGCGTGTCGGGGTCGGATGTGTTGTTGCGGAAGTCGTAGTACGTGACTCCGACCGTTCCATCGGCTGAGACCTCGACCGAAGGGGTGAATGCCTGCACGTCCGGCCTCTGGTTGACCTGCACCGGCGAAGACCAGGTGAGGCCCCCGTCCGTCGACTTCGAGAGCGCGATGCCCGCATAGGCGTGGCCGGGCGGCGGAGCGCTGAAGCGCGCGTCCTGCCAGACGGCGTAGAGCGCGCCGCTCGTGTGGTCGACCGCGATCTCCGGGAGGACGTCTCCGGTCCTGACGCCCTGTCCGGTCTCGGGATCGGCCACTCCCACCGCCTGAACGCTGCCGACGATGATCGGTGACGACCACGTCACTCCGCGGTCCGTCGAACGGACAACCGCCACGTCCCAGCCGCTGCGCTGGCGTCCCGAGCCGTGCCCGAGGAACATGATGTCGACGAGGTCGCCGTTCGGCAGGACGACGATCTGGTTGCCGATCGAGAACCGGTTCTCGCGCGGCGCGAAGATCGGACGCGCCTGCTCCCAGCTCGCACCGCCGTTCGTCGTCCGCGAGAACCAGATGTCGCCGCGGAACGAGTACGCATGCAGAGCATTGATGTTCGCCCGATCGGTCGGAATACGGCCACGATTCCACACGGCGTAGACGTAGTTGGAATTGAACGGGTCGGCGGTGATCGACTCCTTGTCGACGAACGACACCGTCTCCGCGGCGTCCTCCCGGGTCAACGTCGTCAACGGGCTCCATGTGTCGCCGCCGTTGACGGACTTGCTGACCGTGATCGCGTTGTCGAAGTCGCTCCCGTTGAAGTTGAGCGCGATCTGATACGCGTCGCCGTTCGGAGCGAACGTCACCCACGGGTCGGAGGCGCGCTCGAAGTCGCCGCCGTTACCCACGTTCCCGCCGGAGCAGAACGTGAACGGGGCCCAGGAGCGGCTCCAGGTCGTACCGCCGTTGTGCGTCACGGAGGCAACGAGCCCGCGGGCTCCGCCGTCCGACCAGCGGTCTTGCTGGTAGACGCCGATGATGTTGCTCGGGTTGGCCGGGTTGACCGCAACCCACGGCTCGACCTCGGCGTTGAGGTAGTTCGTCGCACCGGGGCCGATATTGCAGTTGGTGAAGGGGCTAGGCCCCGATATCAACGTAGGCGGCGCGACGGTAAACGGCCCGGCCGTGGCTGACCCTGCCATAGCCGCCAGCGCCGTGACACACCCCGCCGCAAGCGCGAGGATCGCGAGTTGTCTCTTCCTCATGAAATCCCCCTTCTGTCGAGCTTCCCTGAGAGCTCTTGGGCGCCGGCGACCCTATCGAGGCCGGGCGTGGCTCGCAATGCACAACCGGATCGCCTCGCTTGACACTTGCACGGTTCGGCAACGAGACTTCGCCATCCGAACAGTCGCGCGCAATGAGCAGGCTAGTCTCGCGACACGAAGCTGTCTGCGAGACGCTCAGGTCGGGAGCGTCGTTCGTTCTCTCACTCTCCATGCTCGCGATCGAGTTTCGGCGTCGGGCGCTCCCCGCAGTCATTTCGTGAAGCAGCCCGACGTTCTCGAAAGGAGCTGCAACAGATGAAACAGCTACTCGCCGCATTTCTGCGGGGTTCTTTGATTGCCATTCTCAGCGCCGGCACCAGCTTCTTCACCGCGTGGGCGACGACGAACGCAAGGGACGCCGGGATTACCGCCGGTGCCACCGCCTTTGCGACACTCTTGTACCGCGTTGGCGGAGAAGGCGGGTATGACGCGTACCGGAACGCCCGGAACCTCGTCAAGCCGGGTGACGTCGGGGGCGCCGGGGACGTCGAGCTACTTGAACGCCTAGGCAAGTTGAAGGAGCAGGGCACCCTCACGGAGGAGGAGTTTCAGGCGCAGAAGCAGAAGATTCTGAAGGGCTAGACACCGCAGTGGCCGCTCCCGAATCCGCCTCATCAACGGAACCTGCAAAGCCCACGGAACGTGGCCTTGAAGGCCGGATCAAGGAGTGGTTCCCCTCAAAATGCTCTGCCAGTACGGTTGGCGGTGCCGTCCTCGGTCTGATCGCCGGTGCGGCCGCCGGCGCCACGATCGCGGGGAGCGTGAAGGACGGCTGGATGAAAGCCCTCCTTATCGTCCTGGCTGCACTCGTTGGGCTGATCGGAGGCGCCGCGACCGGTGCAGCCCTCGCGTGTTGGCCAGAACCTCCTAGACCCTCCGGCAGCTAGCCCTGTTGACTGAAGCGGTGACGGTCTCGGCCGCCGTTTGGGCCCGGGATAGGCCCGGGAGAGCGCGCAGGTTGGCTATGCGGATGAGAGGACTTGAACCTCCACGGGGTTCGTGAGGCGCTGGCTAGCCGTGGCGGCTGATGGTCGAATCTTCACATCTCGCCTGCATGTGGGCGGATTATGGGTAGGAAGCGTCCGCTCGTTGCGAAGATGCGTCAGACCGCGTTTGGGCCCCTTGTGGGCCCCAGCCGCTTCGAGCGCCTGGCGCCCGAGGGCCCCCCGGTGCGCCTCAGCTCGAGCTCGTAGCCGGCCGGTCGGCGCGCCACACGGACCGAGCAGGCGACCCAGGCGCCGACGAAAGGTCCGGCGGCCGGTGCGCTACCACCGGGCTCGAGGGCCGGCGCAAGCTCGTGGGCGAGCTCGGCCGGGCAGGGGATCACGAGCTGCGGCTTGCCAGGTCGCCGAGGCCTCGCCGGCTTCCGAGCCGGCTGCACGACGCCGTTCCGCCCGGTCCTCGTGTCCACTCTTCGTATGCGTCGACGCGCCTCGAGGTCGCGCCGCACCTTCCCGACGGTCGTGTGCGAGAGGCCGACTTGGGATGCGATCAGGCCGTCTGACCGCTCCGGGTCGTGGGCCAGCTCGAACTCGGCCAACCCCCGTCTCGCCTCCACGGTCAGGTGACGTCTCGCGACGTTGACCACCAGGCCGACGCTCTCGATGTCGGCCGCCTCGTCGAGCCGCATAAAGCGAGGCTCGATCCCGAGCTCGGCGCAGATGCGCAGCCGGTGCCTGCCGTCGACTACTTCGCCGGCGGCGCTGACGAGGATCGGCACGAGCTGCCCGTGCTCGCGGATCGACTCGCGCAGGGCCCGGAACTCCTCCGGCTTCAGGTCCTCGAGCCGGCTGTCCTGCACGGGCACGACGAGGCGCATGCCCTGACGGTAGCGCCCGCACTGGTCGTTGACAGCGTCGGCAACAACCGGGCACGACGAAGTGCGGCCGCGGGGGGCGGGCCCCAGTTTTTAGCGGGAGGGCGCAGGACCCACCCCCTCCCACCTCCCCGCCCGGACCGCGAAATAGGGCCGGTTTTTTTCGGGCTAGAGCAAGCTGGAGCGATTGCAAAACGGACAACCCCCGGGCAACGCGGCTAGATCGAGCGCGCGAGGATCCAGCAGGCGAGCGTGGCGATCGTCGGCGTGCCGCCGATGATGTCGAACTTGTAGCCGGCCTCGTACGCACCCTGGCCGTCGCCGGTCAGCGCTCCGGTCGTCGTCCAGCCCGAGTCGAGCCACTTCCAGCCGGTCGAGGCGAGGTTCGGCGCCTGCTGGGCACCGACGGCGCCGATGACGACCCCGGGCGCGGGAGTGGAGACCGTCCCGTAGGTGTAGATGGCCGCCGTGTGGAGGAGCGTCGTGCAGCCGTTGAGCGCGGTGACGTTGCAGCTGCCGAGCGCCCGCACCTGGACGGTCGCGTGGAGGGCCGACCAGTCGATGGCGCTGCGAAAGCCCTCGCCCGTATTGTGGAAGACCCCGTCCGCGGCGACGCCGGCGGCCTGGTAGCCGCGCGCGATCTGGAAGCCGCCCATGCTGTTCGAGTAGAGGAAATTGAGGTTGTCGCGGACGTGCGTGTTCATGATCGAGGCGGTGACGACCTCGTTCACGACCCAGGTGCGCGGGATCGTCCACGCGTTCTGCTCCTGCGGGCGCTCGTACTCGCGAAGGCCCTGGCCGGCCTGGTCGGCGTGCAGGTGAAGGCCGGGATCGAGCCCGAGCTCGTTCACAGGCCGTGCTCCTCGTTCTCGGCCACGAGGTCGGCGAGGCTCTCCTGCGGGAGCCAGTTGCGCGTCTCCTCGAGCGGCCGCTCCTCGAGCACCCGCTCGATCCGCTCGAGCTTCCGCTTCGGCGGGAAGTGGACGCGGAGATAGCGGCCCTCGACGACGGCGTTGAAGCACTCGGCGCAGAAGAAGCGAGCGTCCGCCGGCGAGACGATCTGAGCGGAGTTGCAGCCGGGGAAGGGGCAGTCGCAGACCCAGCGGCCGTGGTTCACGTAGGCGATCGCGCTCGGGCGCTCGGCAGGCTTGCCCGCTGCCGGCCGCGGCGCCCGCGCAAGGGAGCTCGGGTCCTGCGCCGCCTTGTCGAGAACGAGCTGCGCGTGGGCGCGCTCGGCGAGCTCGACTCCCGCGAGCTCGGCCATCACGTGCTCGGCGCGGACGATCATGTGCGCAGCCTAGTGCCGAAGTTCCGCCGGTCGATCGCCTTCAGTCCCTCATGCACCGCCTCGACGAGGCGGCGCTCGCTGACGACCGTTCCCTCGACGTAGACGTTGACCACGGGCGAGCTCTCGCCGCCGGGGGAGATCACGCGCTCGGGCCGGCCGGTCTTGTTCAGCGCCAGGGTCAGCCCCGGCGGCAGGTAGCCGCCCTGGTCGAAGGTCGAGATGTGCAGGTGCTCGTAGGGGCCGTGGCCGGGGACGCCGCGCCAGCCGATCCAGCGGACGATCGGCTGCCGCGCCGCCCAGCCCGCAATCCGGTCGAAGAGCGCGATCGTGGCGGCACTCCAGCCGCTCGCGGGCACCATGTCGAACGCTCTGCCGGTCAGGTGATCGGAGTTGGGCGCGCCGCCGACTTGGCGGTTCTCCTCCGGGCTGCGCCGGCCGGAGGTGACCATGATGTTCCCGAACATGGACTCGATCAGCTCGAGCTCGGCCTCGGTCTGCGGCTGCAGGCCCCACTGGCCGACGCCGGGCCCGGCGTAGCGCCCGCGCTGGGTGGCCGCCTGCGCCGAGTTGAAGCCGGCGGCGACGTCGCCGACGCCGGGGAGCTTGCCGAGGGCGCCGCCGAGCGCCTTGATCGGCCCGAGCAGCTTGCCCAGCTTCTCCGCCAGGCCCTCGGCGTGATCCCAGATCCACTCGAAGAGGTCGACGAGGTCCTGGAAGTGCTCGACGAGGAATCGCACCGCCCCCCGCAGCAGCTTGAACTGGAGGATCCAGAGCGCGAAGGCGACCTTCAGGATCTCGGTGCCGTGGTCGCGAAGCCACTGGACGGCGTCCTTGATCGCGTCGAAGGCGCCCATCACGATCGCGCGGAAGGTCTCGCTCTTGCGCCAGGCGATCACGAAGGCGAGACCGAGCGCGATCAGGGCGAGGATGATGAGCGCGATCGGGTTGGCGGCGAGCGCGCCGTTCACGAGCCACATCGAGGCGGCGAAGACCTTGGAGGCGATCGCGCAGACGAGCTGCGACTTGCGAAGCGCCATGTAGCCGCGCTCGAGCTTGACCGCCAGGAGCAGCATCGGGCCCATGACCGCGAGCACGAGGACGAAGATCCCGAGCACGTGCTTGGCCTCGCCGGGCAGGCCCTGGAAGCTCTTAAGGAGACCCGCGAAGCCGAGCGCGATCGTGCCGATGATCGGCACCGCCACCTCGCCGATCGAGACGAGCGAGGCCTGCAGCTGCGCCATCCCCTGGTGCAGCTTGAAGGCGCCGTCCTCCTTCGTCTTCTTGAAGGCCTCGTTCATGGCGCCGCCGGCGTGCGTGACGTCGCGGAAGATCTCGGCGTTCTTCTTCGCGTTGAAGCCCGTCAGGCTGAGCGCGCCGGTCAGGGCGCGGATGTTCGGGAACAGGCGGCCCATCACCTCGACGTTGCCGTGCGTGCGCTTCTGGAGGTCTAGGAGCGTCGCCAGGACGCCCTTCTCGCGCAGCTCCCTGCGCACGCCGGCCGCGCTGAGGCCGATCTCCTTCAGCGCGTCGGCCGTCTTCGCGGAGGGCTTCAGGAAGGTGGCGAACGCGGCGCGCGCCGCCGTCGTCGCCTCGGCCGAGCTGAGCCCGAGCCGGGTCATGGCCGCGATCGAGGCGCCGACTCGATCGAAGCCGATGCCCATCGCGGCGGCGATCGGGAGCACGCGCCCGATCGACTTGGCGAGCTCCTCGGGCGGCATCTTGCCGGCCGTCACCGCGGCCGCGAGCACGTCGGCCGCCTTCGCCGCCGAGAGGTTCTTCGCGCCGTAAGCGTTGACCGCCGAGGTGACCGCGTCGGCGACGGTCTTCGTCTCGCCGAGCCCGGCGGCCGAGAGCTTCGCGGAGGCGGTCAGGACGTCGATCGCCGCCTTGCCCTTGAAGCCGGCCGAGGTGACGAAGAAGAGCGCGTCGGCGAGCTCCTTGGGCGACTTGCCGACCTCGGGCCCGAGGGCGAGGATCTCCTTCTTCCAGGCCGCGATCTGCGACTTGGACACCCCGACCAGGGCCTCGATCTTCGTCATCGACTCGTCGAAGTCGATCGCCATCTTGGCCGCGACGGCGCCGACGCCGATGATCGGCAGCGTCAGGTGCTTGGTCATCGTCGCGCCGGTCTTGGCCGAGCGCGCGCTCAGCGCCGCGAGGCGGCCCTCGCTCGCGGCCAGCTTCGCGTTCGCCACCTCCGCGGTCGCGCCCAGGCGCTTCAGCGCGGCGTCGTTCGCGACGACGACATACTCGAGCAGCTCAGTCGTCAAGCGCCGGGCCCTCGACGAGCGTGCACGTGGCCGGAGGCGAAGGCCCAGACCGCGACGAGCCCGAGCACGCAGGGCCACCAGAAGCCGAGCCCGAGGAGCCAGCCGATTCCGCCGGCGAGCGCCCCGTCGAGGGCGAGGACAACGACCCCGACGAGCCACAGCTTCGCCTTGCGCGCGGCCGCCGACGAGAACGAGCGGGCGGCCCGGGAGGCGCGACAGTGAGAGGAGGCGCGCTCGCCGGGCCGAGTGCCCGCTCTGGCGCCGGGGGTATGGACAAGGGCCCCCGGGATTCGCCTGCGATCGCCGCGCGTCCGAGCCACGCGAGGCCCTCGCTAGGGAAGCACGTTGTAGTGCAGGGCGACGACCTTCTCGGTCGCGGTCGGGAAGCGCGCCGCGAAGGAGCGGCGGACGGAGGCGATCAGACCGAGCTGGTCGCTCTCTGCGTAGAGCTCGCGCAGGATCTGGATCGAGGGCGAGCGGCGGATGCCGCTGAAGAAGCCGCGCCGGTTGACGGTGACCGCGATCGTCTTTGTGTTATTGGCCGCCGTCTGGTCGTTGACGCCGGCCGCGTTCAGGTCGGTCCTGACGTACTCGCTGACGATGATCGGGACGCCGTCGATCCGCCCGAGCTCGCCGGTCAGGATCGTCGCCTGCGGGCCGTACTTCTCGAGCGTCTGGACGTTCGTCTCGGAGAGCAGGGTGACGTAGCTCGAGATCGGGATCACGTGTGCGAGCTGGTCGGCGCGCGCTCCGTACTTCCCCATCAGGGAGCGGTTCTTGCGCAGCATCGCGCTCGTCAGCACGGCCCCGGCGGCGTCGGTCTTGGCGCCGGCGATCGCGACCTTCCGCAGCCCCTTCCAGTTCTTGCGCGGGTCGTCGGCGGCGGTCGTGTCGTAGTCCTGGTGCGTCCCCGAGTCGTCGCCGTTGATGACCGTGTCCTCGATGTCGGCGGCGATGTAGTCCTGCAGCTCCTCCTGGAGGAAGGGCAGGACCGGGATCAGGCTGTCCTCGTCGAGCTCGGCGCTGAGGATGCACTCGATCGCGAACTTCTTCGCGGTCAGCGTCACCTTCCGCGTCCCGGCGGTGATCTTCTTGATCTTCGTCTGGCCGGTGTCGGCCGTCTGCTCGTCGTGCTTGCCGCCGCGCTGGCGAACGATCGGGAATCCGGGCACGTCATAGGGGTTCGTCGGCTGCTCGAACGTCGGGAAGAGATCGGCCACCATCAGCGCCAGGGCGACGCGCTCGATCAGCGAGCCCGAGAGCGCGACCGGGACGAACTCCAGGCCCTCGGCCGTCGTCGCCGTGTCCATCGCGGCGCGGAACGCCGGCAGGTAGCTCTGCGTGTAGTAGTCGCTGTCGCGCGCGATCGAGGCCAGGTCGCCGGGGCCGCCCTGCGACTGCGCGTAGCTGGAGAGGATCAGCAGCTCGTCCGAGCGCTCCTGGAGCTCGCGAACCGTGGCGAGGTCGAGGTTGAAGGCCTCCGCGACCGTGCGCGGGTCGCCGGCATGGATCGCCTTCAGCCGGTCGCGGCCCTCGAGCTTCCCGAGCCGGACGAGCTCGGCGCTGTGGCGCTTCGCCCGCGGGCGCTCGTGGTAGTCCTCGGGGCTGTAGGAGCGGCGCTGGCGGGCGGCGAGGCCCTGCTTGGCCAGGACCTCCTGGCAGATGCCCGCGATCCGCTCCGGGCTCGTCCCCTCACGGACGGCCGCGGTGAGCTCGGCGACGGCTCGCTTGACGTCCGCGGTGCCTTCATCCTCGGGCATGGCTTCGCCTATCGCGGGCGCGGAGGAGCGAGCGTGCCGATCCTCCGGGCTCGCTCCGATAGGCGTGAGCATGCGACGCTGCCTGCACTGCGATCTCCCGCTCCCGGGGCGCAAGAAGAAGTGGTGCTGCGACGCGCACCGGAAGCGGGCCGAGCTGCGCCTCGCGGCCGGGCTGCCGGCGAACGCCTACGCCGACGGCGGCCGCCGCGGCCGCGTCCCGATCGGCGAGCCGACAAAGCTCGAGGCCGCGATCGCGGCCGCCCGGGCGGCCTGGAACAAGCAGGCGATCCTCGAGGAGCTCGAGCAGGCGCGCGTGGTCGTCAGGCGCCGCAGGACCGACGAGCAGGGCTTCCGGCTCGGCCGCTGGGATAATCGGTCGTGATGGACGAGCCGAACGGCCCACCCGAGCTGAACGACGCGCAGAAGGAGCTCCTCAAGCGGCTCGCATCGCTGCTCGAGGACAAGGAGCGTCACGACGAAGACCGCCGCGAGCCCTTCCTGATTACGCGGCCGATCTCGGCCGAGATCGGCCGCAGGCGAGAGCAGCTGCTCGAGGAGCTCGCCGACGTCGACTGGATCAACGAGGCGTTCACCAAGCAGAGGTTCCGGAGGAGAGTCGTCGACTTCCTCGCGACCAGGGTCTACGGGGATGATCTGAACGTCCGCGTCGTTCGCTCGCTGCAGCTGCGCGACGTTCTCGAGTGGCGCCGCGAGCACGAGTAGCGCGACGTCGTGAGCGCGCCCTAGACTCGCCCACATGGAAACCGCCGGCGAGGATGCGCCGACGGCACCGAGCAGTCTAGAGCCCGGCGCCGATGACGGTCACGCGCGGCGCGAGCGAACGGCCGAGCGTCGTGCCCGTGTGCTCCGCCGCTACCAGGAGGGATGGACTGCGCGAGCGATCGCTCGCGAGGAAGGCGTCTGGTCGCGGACGATCGACCTCGACTTCCGCGCACTCGGTGTACGCCCGCGCCCCGCCGGCCGCTCGCGGTTCACGGAGCGCGCCCGGCGTCGACGTCGCGTCGCCGAGCTGCGCGCGCGCGACCTCAGCATGCGCGCGATCTCGGAGGAGACGGGGATCCCCTACTCGGCCGTCCGCAACGACTGCATCGCGCTCGGGCTGAAGACGCCGGCGCCTAACAACCGGCCGTTCGAACAGCGCCGGGCGAAGGCCGCGGAGCTCCGCGCGGCCGGCCGTACGGTGCAGGTGATCGCAATCGAGCTCGGAGTGCACCAGTCGAGGGCCTATGTCTACCTCCGCGACGCCGGCGTCGAGCTCGGGGGACCCGCCCTCGAGCCGCGCACGTGCGCTCGGCCGGGCTGTGAGAGGACGTTCCGGGCGAAGCCGAGCCGCGTGGCGAAGGGCTACGGCAAGTACTGCTCGCGGCCGTGCTCCTTTCGCGACCGGTGGTGGCGAACCGGCCGCGGCATCTCGGACGTGCTGCTCGATAACATCGGGCCAGACACGGTGGCGACCCGTCGCGAGTGGAAGGGCCGCTGGGCCGGCCGCAAGCCGTCGCGCCGCGGCCGTAAGCGACGCGGGGCGCGCGGGGTGGAGCAGGTGGACCCGGAAACAGTCGAGAAGGTCATCCGCTGCGCCGCGGCCGGCAAGAGCGAACGGGCTATAGCTCTTATGACCGGTCGCTCACGCGGGCTCGTGCGTCGGCTGAAGGCCGACTACGCGGCCGAAATCGACGCAGCGCGCGCCCCGACCCTTTTTTAGACCACTTTATCGCCCAAAACTGGTCTAAAAAAAGGGTCGCTCGCGGTGCGCGACTGGCACCTTTCTTTCGGTCTTGGTCCAGGAAGCCCGAAAGAAAGGAGTCGCCCGTGACTGAACGGATGGTAACCGACGAGGTTTGGTTCGAGGCGAACGGTAACTGGATCGGCCCGGTCGTCATCGACGCCCAGAGCGCCGCCGAGTTCAACGCCCTTGTCGCGCCGCTCGAGGCGAAGGACGGCCACGTCCTGAACGGGCCCGGGCGCCGTAGGTGCCTGCGCGCATTTCGCGAGTCGCCTGACGGCTTCCGGCGGCTCGTCGACGTCGCCACCGTGAAGGGCACGCGCAGCAAGCGCGGGCTCCTCATCTACATGGTCGAGTCAGGCGAGCATCACCTGAGCGACTCGCCCGTGGCCGCGTGAGCGACGTCGCCGGCGACCCGGCCCCTTCACTTCCCGCGCCCGATCTGCGATGATCGGCCTCGTGCTTCGCTTGCGCCGAAGCCGCACCTCCTCTCTCGATAACGTCTGCGCGCCGCCGGGCGCCGGTCGCGCAAGGACCGCGCCCGGTGGCGTCGCGTAAGGGAGGCAGCCTCCATGACCGAGGCAACCGAACACAACCGCGAGCTCGCCGGCTCGCTCGCGCTCGGTGCGACGAGCCGCGTCGCCGAGATGGTCGTGCTGACGATCGACTTTCTCGAGAACACCGAGGGCGCGACTCCCCTCAACCAGCTGCAGAAGATCGAGCTCGTCGCGGCCGCGCTCGGCTCCTGGGACGGGATCGAGGGTGAGATCCTCGACGAGCTGGAGGCGACGTCGGCGCCGGTGCCGGCGATCGCGCTCGCGGGCGACTGTGCCTAGCGTCCAGCGCGGCCAGCTCTACCGTCGGAACGGTGCCTGGGGCTTCAGGTACTACGACGAGGCCGGGCTCCGCCGGCGCCGCGGCGGCTTCAAGACGAAGGAGGACGCCGGCGACGTCCTCGACGATCTCCTGCGCCGGCAGAAGCTCGGCCACCTCGCGCGCGAGCGTGACGTCACGGTGTCCGAGGCGGTTGACCGCTACCTCGCCCAGCACGACGTCGACCAGGCGACGATCGCGAAGCTGCGCCAGCAGCTGAAGCAGGCGACGGACACGTTCGGCGAGCTGAAGCTGCGCGAGCTCGAGGCGCCCGAGCTCGGGGCGTGGCGGAAGACGCTCTCGGAGGGTTCGAGGCACGACGTCTTCCGGGCGCTGAAGCAGGTGCTCGAGCAGGCGACGCGCTGGAAATGGATCGAGGAGAGCCCGGCCCGGCACGTGAAGAACCCCCGGCCTCGCCGGCCGGAGATCATCCCCCTCGGGTCCTGGGCCGACGTCGACAAGATCGCCGGCGAGCTCAACGCCCGCTTCGCCGCAATCCCGCTCTTCGCGGTCGGGACCGGGCTGCGGCCGGAGGAGCTGTTCGCACTCGAGCGGCGCGACGTCGACCGCGTCGCCGGCGTCGTGCATGTGCGCCGCGTGTACTCGCAGGGCGTGGAGAAGACGCCGAAGAAGAACAGCCTTCAGCTGCGGCGGGTCCCACTCCGTCAGCGCGTGCTCGACGCGCTCGAGGCAATGCCGCCCCGACTCGACACGCCGCTCCTCTTTCCCGCCGCGGAGGGCGGCTACATCGACCTCCAGAACTGGCGCTCCCGGCACTGGGACCCGGCGGTGAAGGCGGCCGGGCTCGCCACCTGCACGTGCGGCCACTCGAGCGGCGAGCATGCCGAGGACGGCTGCGACGCGGCGCGCTGCCGGTGCGAGGCGTTCAAGCGGGCCCGCGGCTCGCCGCGGCCCTACGACATGCGGCACACGTACGCGACCTTCTCGATCGCCGCCGGCGTCGACCTCTTCACCCTCTCGCGGCGAATGGGGACCTCGCTGGCGATGATCGACCAGACCTACGGCCACCTGGCGCCGCACGCCGACGAGCGGGAGCGCGCCCAGCTCGACGCCTGGGACGCCGGCGAGACGGAGAGGGAGGGGGTGACGAAACGGCGACTATGAATAGGCAGCGCGGCGATACGGCAACCGAACTAGCCGCGTGGGCGCTCTGGCACCTGTTGTGGTACGTGCGAGACGCGAGGCTAGGCGAGCCGCCCGAAGGGGAGGAAGGGCGCGCGAAGGCGCGGGCCATGTTCCCGGCCGAAATGCTCACCCGCGCCGTGGCTACGAACGAGACTTGTCTCGCGGCGACTCTCTCCGTCCTGACCGGCGAGCCTGCCGACACCTAGCCCAGCTCGACGCCTGGGGACGCCGGCGAGACGGAGAGGGAGGTTGGACGTTCGGGCCCCTAGTGGGCCCCGCTGCTTGCCCTCCAGAACGAAAAAGCCCTGCTCAGGCGCTCAGTGCGGATGAGAGGACTTGAACCTCCACGGGGTTGCCCCCACACGGCCCTGAACCGTGCGCGTCTACCGATTCCGCCACATCCGCGCGGCTCGGGAAGTCTAGCGACGGCTCTCCGCCCTACCATGTCCGTCTTGAAGCGGCTCTTCCTCGTCACGATCGCCGCGCTTGCGGCCCTCCCGGGGCTCGCGGGCGGCGCGCCGAGCACGGCCACGCCGCGCGGCGGGCTCGTCGAGGTCGTCGTGACCCTCGACGCACCGCCGCTCGCGCGCGCCGCGGGCGTGCGCACGATCGCATCGCCTGCCGCTGCTCCCTACCTCCGAAGTCTCGCCTCGGCACAGCGAGAGCTCGAGGCGCATCTAAGCGACGAGGTTCCCGGAGCGCTCGTGCGCCGGCGCTACTCGGTCGTCGTCGACGGCCTTGCCGTCGTCGTTCCACGGGCTGAGCTCTCCGCGCTCGAGCGGCTGCCGGGCGTCGCCCGGATCTACCCGAGCGTCCGCTACCGGGCGCTACGTTCCTCGAGCCCTGGGTTCATCGGCGCGCCCGCTCTCTGGGGGCCGAGACTGCAAACCGCTGGCAACCGGATGAAGATCGGGATCATCGACGACGGCCTCGACCGTACGCATCCCTATTTCAACCCGCGCGGCTACCGAATGCCCCGCGGCTTCCCGAAGGGCCAGCGCGCCCTGACGAGCCCGAAGGTGATCGTCGCGCGCGCCTTCGCGCCGCGATCGCCGACTTGGCGGTACGCGCGCCGCGCCTACGACCCCCTGCTCTCCGCGCATGCGACCCACGTCGCCGGCATCGCCGCCGGGAACCACCGCACGCTCGCCCGCGGCTCGCGTATCTCGGGCGTCGCGCCGAAGGCGTACCTCGGGAACTACAAGGTCCTGACGATCCCAGACGGCGACTTCGGCCTGAACGGGAACTCGCCCGAGATCGTCGCCGGGATCGAGGCAGCCGTCCGGGACGGAATGAACGTGATCAACCTCTCTCTTGGCGAGGCGGAGATCGAGCCCGGCCGGGACATCGTCGCCCGTGCGCTCGACGGTGCGGCCGCGGCCGGGGTCGTGCCTGTCGTCGCCGCCGGCAACAGCTTTACCGAGCTCGGCCTGGGATCGGTCAGCTCGCCTGCCAACTCGGAACGGGCGATCTCGGTGGCGGCCGAGGACGAGTCCGGACCCACCATCGCCAGCTTCTCCTCCGCCGGCCCCACCCCGCTCTCCCTCCGCATGAAGCCCGACGTCACGGCTCCCGGCGTCGACGTTGTCTCGTCCGTTCCCAGACGCGCGGGGCTCTGGGCATCCGCCAGCGGCACGAGCATGGCCGCGCCGCACGTGGCCGGCGCGGCGGCTCTGCTCCGCCAGCGGCATCCCGCCTGGAGTGTGGAGCAGGTGAAGTCGGCGCTCGTCCAGACCGGAGACCCGGTCTACGGGCTCTCGGCCGAGGAGACGACTTCGGTACGTGAGGGAGGCGGGACGGTGAATCTCGTTCGCGCCGACGCTCCTTTGCTCTTCGCGTCCCCGACCGGGCTTTCATTCGAGCTCGTAGCTCCCGGAGGTCCCCCCTCCGCCCGGCGGATCGAGCTCACCGACGCGGGCGGTGGGGCCGGCCAATGGGCGGTCAGCGTTACGTCCCAGGGACCGCCCGCCGGCGCCTCGGTGACGGCCCCACCCGCGACGAGCGTCCCCGGCGAGCTCCTGGTCAGCGCCGCCGGGGTGCCCGGTGCCGCGCAGGCCAACCATGCGGGCTTCGTAGTCCTCTCCCGCGGGGCCGACCGCCGGCGCATCCCGTACTGGTTCCGGGTCGCCGCTCCCGCGCTCGGCGCCGCCCAGGTCACGCCGCTGACCCGGAACGGCACCTATCACGGCGACACGCGCGGCCGGCCCGCGCTCGTCGACTCGTACCGCTACCCGGAAGACCCGCGGGCACTCGGCCTCCCACGGCTCCTGCTGGGACCGGAGCAGGTGTTCCGGGTCTCGCTGCGCAGGCCGGTGGCGAACTTCGGGGTCGCGGTCACTTCGCAGCGGGGGGCGGTCGCGCCACGCGTCGTCCGTGCGGGGGACGAGAACCGGCTCGTCGGCGAGATCGGCCTCCCCTTCAGCGCAAACCCATACCTGCGGGGATTCGGTCGGCCGATGCCCATCGCGGGCGCTGCGCTCCCGGCTGCGGGCGACTACGACGTCGTCTTCGACAGCGAGACCGCGGCCCGCGCGGGGGCGTTCACGTTCCGCTTCTGGATCGGAGACACGACGCCGCCGCGGCTCCGGCTGCGCTCGGCACGCGGAGGCCGTCTGCGGATCTCGGCGATCGACCGCAGCGCGGGAGTCGATCCCTCGACGCTTCGCCTCGCGGTCGACGGACGCGCGCGAGAGGCGCGCTACGACGCTCGGCGCGGGCTCATCGTCGCGTCGATTCGCGGCCTACGGCGTGGGCGGCACTTGCTGACCCTCCGGCTCTCGGACTACCAGGAGTCGAAGAACATGGAGAACGTGCCGCGGATCCTGCCGAACACCGCGCGGCTGCGCGCGGCATTTCTGGTGCGCTAAGAGGCTCCAACATAATGACGCTTCGTCGCCGGGGCGCGATGGTCGTTCCGAGGCAAGGACGCAGGGAGCGCCCAGGCTAGTCAGCCTGGGCGCGACCGAGGACACAGCCTCGGGGCGAGCAGCGCGGCCCGGCGGCACAAGGCTCATTGTGTTGGAGCCTTTAAGTCCCGTCGCGGTCGTTCGTCGTGGGCAGCTTGGCGAGGTCCCGCTCGACGCTGGCGGCGAACTCGTCGGTCTCGTTCTCCGTCCGCAGCAGCCGCAGCTGCGACTTTCGGCGCTCGCGCGAACGGGCACGGCGGCCCTCCCAGCCGAGGCGCGCTGTCAGTCGCGGCCACTCGGCGGCCACGAGGACGGCCACGGCGCAGGCGAGCAGAACGATCCAGACCCAGCCCACGCGGCGATTGTAGCTGGCGCCCAGCGGCGGCTCAGACCGGCAACAGAGGCACGTCCCACGCGTACGCCGCCGTGATCGCCGCGGCGAAGACGAGCACGCTCAGCAGCCCGAGCAAGACCTGCTGGAGGCGGGTCGCGCGCTTCACGGTGTCACTCGCCTGCTCCATGCGGTCGACGGTCCGCTCGAGGAGCCGCTCGGCCCAGGCGAACTCGAGTGCGAGGAGCGCGAGGCCGACCGCCGTCACGAGGAGGCCCGGCCCGGGCAGCGGGATCATCGCCAGGCCGGCGAGCAGGACGACGAAGCCGGCGAGCACGACCGCGATCCGGTAGACCCGCCTCCGCTCCTTGTGACGCTCGCGCCGCTCGCGAATCCGGTCGACGAACAGTCGGCGCCGCGGGCTCGACTCCATTTATGAAGCCTAAACCGGGCGGTGGACGCGCGGCGGGGACCTCCTGGACCTCGACGTCCGTACTCAGGTCGTGGACCGACGCGCATTCATCGCAGGGACCGCGTCGCTCGTACTTGCGCCGCGAGCGCTTGCCCAGATGAGTTTCCGCTCGGAAGTTGCGCTCGTGACAGCAGATCTGGAATCGCGGCTCGTCGCGGTCGATCTGGCCAGCGGACGGATTCAACGGTACGTGGATACCCTCCCGAAGCCGCGCAGCATCGAGACGGTCGGCGGCATGGCCGTCGTCGCCCACTCGGAGCTCGGTGCGATCAGCCTCGTTCGCGGCGAGACACTCGAGGTCGTCCGTGTTCTACGAGGCTTCGGCGAGCCGCGGTACACGGCCGGCCATCCAGACGGGCGGCACGCCTACGTGACCGACGCCGAGCGCGGCGAGGTCGTCGTGCTGGACGTGATCCGCGGCAGCGTGCTCGGCCGAGAGCGCGTCGGGCACCTAGCCCGCCATGTCACGATCGATCCGACCGGGCGCACGCTCTGGGTCGCGCTCGGGCGACAGGCGAAGCAGATCGCGATCGTCACGCTCGCGCGACCCGCCCGGCCGCGGTTCATCGGTCTACTCCGGCCGCCGTTCCTGGCGCACGATGTCGCCTGGACACCCGACGGAGCGCGGGTGTGGGTCAGTTCGGGCGACCGAGACGAGCTCGCGGTCTACCACCCGCGCACCGGCAAGGCGCTACGCACGCTCTCGGGCGACGCGCCGCCCCAGCACGTCAGCTTTCGGCGCGACCGCGCGTACGTGACGAGCGGCGACAGCGGGACCCTGCGCGTCCATCGCGTGAATGGTCACGCGTTGCGGACGACGGCGGTTCCCGAGGGCTCCTACAACGTCCAACAGGCGCACGGCTGGGTCGTAACGCCCGGATTGGGCCGCGGCAGCCTCTGCATCCTGGATGCGCGGGGAAGGCTTGTCCGGCGTGAGCAGGTCGCCCGCTCGTCGCATGACGCCTGCGTCGTCATCGCCGCGCCCTGAGGCGCGCTCTGGGTTAGATTTCTCCCAGACAGCTGTCCATTCAGAGGGGGAGCAGCATGCTCAGGTCATGGATCGCCGCGGCGCTGGTGACCTTCGCGCTCGCGCTCCCGCTGGTCGCGCCGGCGGGTGCCGCCATCGCCGGGCCCGCCAGCGATGTGTCCGTCGTGGAGTTTCCGCTCCCGAACCCGGACAGCCGCCCCTACACGATCGTCGCCGGCCCGAACGGCAGCCTCTGGTTCACCGAGTCGTCCCGCGGGGCGATCGGCCAGATCACGCCCTGGGGCAGCATCAAGGAGTACATGCTCCCCGATCCCGGTAGCGGGCCCTATGGCATCACCCTGGGCGCCGACCGCAACCTGTGGTTCACCGAGCGCTTCACCGACCGCATCGGCAAGATCACCCCCCAGGGCGTGATCACGGAGTACGGCGGCCTGACCCCGAATGCCCAGCCCTGGGACATCACCGCCTTGCCGGACGGCACCTTCTGGTTCACCGAGGAGAACGTCGACCAGGTCGGGAGGATCGACCAGTCGGGAAGCGTGAGCGAGTATCCGACCGGCCCCGGCTCACTCCCGACGTTCATCGCCACCGGCCCGGACGGCAACGTCTGGTTCACCGAGGAGCTCGGCAACAACATCGTCCGGCTCACGCCGGGGAATCCGCCGACGATGACGGAGTTCCCCCTGCTGACCGAAGGCGCGCTCCCCTGGGACATCAACCCGGGCCCCGACGGGAACCTCTGGTTCACGGAGCTCGCCGGCCGCCACATCGGGAAGATCACTCCTCAGGGGACGGTCACGGAGTACCCCGTGTCGGGCGAGTTCGGCATTGCCGGGATCGCCGCCGCCCCCGCTGCCGACCGCCTGTGGTTTACGGAGAACGACTCGGGCAAAGTCGGCTCGATCACGACAAGGGGAGAGGTGGGGCCGCGCTTCGATACCGGCTCGTATCCCTTCGGGATCACCGCCGGCCCCGACGGGAACATGTGGTTCTGCGTCGGGTTCGGCAACGCGATCGGCCGCGTGAACCTGCGTTAGGGTTCTCCGCGCGCGGCCTAGTCCGCACGGGCTCCGTTCTTCGCCCGTTTGGCAGTGCTGGAGAACAGGTCGAAGAGCTCGTGGTAGCCCGAGGCGACGCCGCCGATCGCAAGACCGGTGAGGATCTGCCCGAAGAAGCCCTGGACGACGGAGCTCGGGTCGGAGTAGTTGTCCAGCATGTTCACGCGCCAGGCGAGCGCCATCGCCACCCCCAAACCGAGCGCGGCGACGTTCCAGGTTGCCTTGGGGATCAGTCCTTCGACGAAGCCGCCGACGATGTTGCGGATCAGGTCGACCGTCTTCGTAACCACCATCGCGAACACCGTCGCGACCGCGACGACCTCTGTCGTTGTCCCTTCCACTGCTCTCTCACCTCCTGGCTTGGGGGCTGTCGCTCATCCAACCGGACTGCTTGTCGTGGCCTTGGCCGGCTCGTCGTACGGGGATGCCTTGAACGGGGGGCCGATCGGCCCGGTGAACTCGCCCTCGCCAACCTCCTTCCCGAAGCGGTGTGCCACCGCCCGCACGACCGCCGGGACGGCGCGGGCGATCCCCCAGGCGCCTCCGTAGCCGTGCCAAGTCTGCACTCGCACGTCGGCAATTAGGAGCCAGGTTGCCCAGATCGGCCCGCCCCCGGTTACGTCGAGGTTGACCTGCTTGCCCGACGTCGTGTAGGAGGCGTGGCTGCCGAGCGCACTAAAGACGATCGGATGGCCGCCGAGCTTCTTCACCTTCGCCCACGGCAGCGGCTCGACCTTCTCGCCGTGAGCGAAGTAGACCGCGCTTACGGCCGCGTCCTGCTTGTCGAGCCCAACACTGATCCCCTCCCAGTCGCCCTCGTGCCCGGCGCTCTTCACTCCCGCCTTGCGCAGAGGCGCTGCCAGGCGGCCGGCGGGAGCGCTGAAGCCGTAGAAGAACCAGTAGGTGACGTAGCGCCCGGGCGCATACTCGTAATAGACAGGGGTGCCGCCGAAGAAGACCGACGTCTCGGTGCTCCTCGAACCGAGCCGAAAGTGGTCCTCGACGTCGAGGTAGAAGCCATGGCGGCCGGCGAGCGCCTGCGCGCGGCCGCCGGCGAAGGGCCTCGTTTTGTCGCGCGTCGTGAAGCCGCCGTGCTCGTAGCCTGGTCGGATCAGCTTGTCGGCGCTGAGGGTGCCCCGCTCCGCGAGCACTGACTGCTTGTCCTTGCCCTCGGCGAAGTCAAGCGAGGAGTTGGCGATGAAGCAGTCGGCCGGCATCGGCAGGAAGCGCTCGTTCGGGTGCAGGAAGACGAGCGGCGCGTAGCGCTGCGGCGTCGATGCGGAGGCTTCGCTCTCGAAGGAGCCTTCCGTCGCGCCGGGGATCGACGTCACCGGACATGTCGGCGCGGACGCTGCCGTTGACTCCGCGGTGAGCTTGTTGGCCAGGCCCGCAACCGCGACCGCGACGCCGACCACTGAGGCGACGACCGCGCTCGCCTTCCGCGCGCCGATCCTCATGCGGCGCCGCCTGCGCGATCGTGCCGGTACTGGCGTCGAGCCATCCGTTTGCCTGCGGGCAAGCCTCTCACCCGCCGGGACTCGAAACAAGGCGGCCCGCTTCGGTCCCTTCTCGCCTTCTTGACTTCTGTTGTGCGCAGGCGAGGTCTCTCACAACCGCTCGCAGGAGGACGTCTTCAAGATCGCGCGCGGCTTCTATCCGCAGGGAACACGGTTCGTCGTCCTGCCCATGGACATGGAGTTCATGAATGCGGGCAAGGTCAAGAAGTCGCTCGCCGAGCAGCACGATGAGCTTCGGCGGCTCCGCGACAGCTACCCAGACCTCGTGCTCCCGTTCGCGGCCGTCGACCCCAGACGCCCGAAGGTCGTCGAGACGACGATCTCGCTGCTCGAAGAGCAAGGCTTTTGCGGCATCAAGCTCTACCCGCCGCTCGGCTACCACCCGAACGATCCCGTCCTCCGCCCTCTCTACGCCTACGCGGCCGAGCGACAGGTTCCCGTCCTTGCCCACTGCACACGCCGCGGCGTTCAATATCGCGGCAAGCCGACGCCGAGCATGCTGACCGATCCCGAGACGGGCAATCCGCTGCCGGCGGTCGGACGCGACGAGGCGACGGCGCGGCTCGCCGACCCCGACAACTACCTTCCGATCCTCCGGGCGCACCCGAAGCTGAGGCTCTGCCTGGCGCACTTCGGCGGCGACCAAGAGTGGCTGAAGTACCTGAACGATCCGTGGCTCGCGGGAACGAGCACGGTGAACACGAGCTGGCTCGCGAAGATCGCCGAGATGATCAAGTCCGGCGCCTATGAGAATCTCTACCTTCGGCGCCGGGTGCTGTTCGGCTCTGACTTCTACGTCGTCGAGAACGCCAAGCTCGAGGAGCGCCGGATCTCGGTCCGGGTGCGGTCGGTCCTAGGCGAGGAGCTCTTCCGCACGATCGCTGAGGAGAACCCCGGAAGCTTCTTGGGCGAGGCAGTCAAAAGCCGATTTGAGCTTCGGGATCGGCTTACTCCAACCTGAGCCGAGCAGGTGTTCGCCGGCTCGCGACACAGGCGACCGCCTGTACGGCACGAAGTAACCTCTCGGCATGCTCGAGACCTTTCGAGTGCACATGGACGATCGCGGGATCCTGCTCGGCGCCACCCTCGCCACGACCGTCGGGGTGGCGGATGACTTCCGCGGTTTCCCGTAGTGGGTGAAGCTCGCCGGCCAGCTCGGCTCGGCGGGGATCGCTGTCCAGGCGGGCGCGACGATCGATCACTTCACCTTCCCGCTCCTCGGCGTCCACGACATTTCGGCGTGGCTCGCGGTCGCGCTCACGCTCGTCTGGATCGTGGCGATCATGAACACAAGAGCGCGCCGGGACGATCGCGATGATGCAGTTCCTTCGCCGCGTCAATACCGCCGGGCTGCGGCGGAAGCGGTACGAGCGAATCGCCAGCATTCTCCACCTGAAGCCGACCGATCGGATCCTGGACCTTGGCTGCGGTCCCGGCGGCCGCTCCGTCGCGGTCTACAACCCGACGAACAAGATCGTCGGTGTCGACCTTCTCGACGAGGAGGACGTCAGCGTCGAGCAAGCGAACTTCCGCTACGTCAAGCTCGACGCGTGCGACTTGCACGAGTTCGCGGACGACTCGTTCGACGTCGCGATTTCCGTCGGCATGCTCGAGCATATCCGCCCGCCCGAGCGACTCCGCGCCGCCACGAGGGAGACTCAGCGAGTGGCCCGGCGTTACTGCTTCGTCGTCCCCCACAGGTACGCGTTCCTCGAACCGCACTTCTTCCTGCCGCTGTTCGCGGTCTGGCCGGGCTGGCTCAAGTCGTTCCTGATTAAGCGCTTCACTCTTGGCACGCAGCAGCGGCAGCCATCGGGCGAGTGGCAACGCATCAACTGGCTGGCGCGGCGGGAATGGCAAGCCCTCTTCGACGACCCAAACCTCCTGATCAAGAATCACTGGTACGGGCCGCTCATGCAGTACTACCTCATCTTCGGGGGCGATCTGAGGCCCGGCCCGGCGTAGACAACCTCGCGGACAAAGTTGCGCGCTCTTTCGAGGCGGGACAGCCGTCCCGTGACCGCGGCGCGAACGAACTCGTACCCGGATGCGTAGGCGGGCGGCCGATGCCAAACAGGCGCGAAGCCTGAGGGCCCGGCCGGTACGGACTACGACGCGCTGCGCCGCCGGGCCTTCAGAAGCTCGCGGCCACCGACGATCAGGACGATCACCGCCAGGACGACGGCAGCCTTCTGGCCGTGCCCGTACTCTCCGCCGTTGAAGGAGAACCCTCCGGCGGCAGACCGGACAACGACCAAGGCGGCCCAGACGAGGGCGACGGCGGCGACGATGGTGCGTCTACGCATCGACGCCGCCCGCATAGGCGGCCTTCTTCCTTGGAATGACGGCCGCGACGATGATGGCGAGGATGCCGAGGAACAATCCAGCTATCGGTTCTCGGGTGAAAGCGGCGTGTCCCCCACACGGGGGACCAGGACACCTAGTAGTAGAGCGTCAGGCCGACCGTCGCGCTCATCACGAGGAGTCACTCGTTCGCCTCAGCGTGATGCCTCGATCAGCGCTGCGATCGCCCTCTGCGTAAGGATGAAGCCGCGCTGAAACTTGCGATCACCGGCGGCAAGCACCCTCGTATCTCGCGCGGCGATTCCCCGGTCGTAGTCGGCGAAAGCGTCCGCCATTAGACCGTAGCCGCGGAGTGTGTCGTCGAGGAAGCCCTCGAGTCGCTCGTTCTGTGGTTCAGGTACGCGCTCGAGACGCTGAACGATCGCACGAAACCGGCGTCCGGCCTTCGCCGACTTCCGACCAGCAATTGCCCATTGGCCGTGCTCGAGAGCATCGATCATGTCGGTGTTGGCGCGGAGCGCCCTGTCTGCTTCGATTCCGACGATGGGCTGCATTGCTGTCGAGAGTTCGCGCAGCTCCTGCTGAAACGTTCCCTGGGGTGGCTTCCCAATGACCTTGTCTAGCGTTGGCCGAACTTGCGCAAACTGCAAACTGGCCCGCGCCCATTTGGCGTCGCCAACCTCCATGCGGTCGAATTGGCCGCTCGTCAGGCCGGCGAGATACTCGTCGTACGCCTCGACTGCGAGCGTAAGTCCGCGCACGAGCTCAGCATTTGCCCTCTCGATCTCGCGAGTGCCGCCCGGAAGGGAACGCGCCTCCGTGAGCAGCCTCTGAAACCGATGGCGCACCTCGGCAGCTCGCGCTCGAAATGAGGTTCGGTCGTCCCACCGGCCGACAAGCTGCCTCGTCAGCGACGTATGGGCGACTACCGCCTCAGCGAATTCGCTTTCCAGGGGGCGAGCGGCTTCTACCCACGCCCTGGCTGCCTCTTCTACGGTTCCGCCAGCCTCGATCTGGGCGGTCTCCCCGCAACCCGTCGAAAGCCCAACCGTGCAAGCGGCAAGGAAGAGGCAACTTGCGCGTGCAACCCCACCCCAGCGCAAGCGTCGTCCGAGCCAGTGACGAGGGCTCACCCGGTACGTCGAAGCCGGTTCTCGCCGGCTGAAGAGCCGCCAGGCGGGGTAGCTCACGCTTCGATCTTTGCCCGCTCGAACGCCTCGACCATGGGCTTCGTGCCGGCCGCGGCATTGGCCTCCAACTTGAACTCCGAGCCTCGAACGGTGAGCGTGATCACGTAGCCGAGGAGCAGGCGCTTCACCTTGATCGAGTCGACGTCTGAGACCGGCACCGCGCTCAGGACCTCCTTGACCGATCTCCCACGCCTAGACCGAGCGCCTCGCCGGTCTGCACCGTGAGCAGGCGTTTTTGGGTGAGCACGAGCGCCCCAGGAGAAGCGAGCTGGATTCCTGCTTCCTCTGCTCCGCCTCGAGCCTTCTGCTGTCTGTGCCTTCCGATTGCGCTGCCGACTCCGAGGGTCCTGCCGCCCGCAGTCGTTTGGGTCCACCCGCGCGGCCGGGCTATCAGGACCGCGCGGACCTCCTCGCCCTGTTCCAGGAAGGGCCCCATCTCTTCCTTGACCCTTTTTCTCCTGCTTTGACTTCACGTGCCCTCCTCCTAAGTAGCCTTGTGCCACCCTAACTTCGAGAATCGCATTAGTGAACGGCCGCTCGCAGAAGGCCGAACCCTCCTACTACTAGCGAGCGCGCGCGGCGACCGCGCGGGCGAGTGGAACCCGGCCGGTGATCGGGGCGCGGGCGGCGGTGAAGGCGAGCAAGACGGCTGTGCGACCCTGCTGGAAGCCGAGGAAGTCGACATACGCCCGCACGGCGCCGCCGCCAGTCGCAACGGAGAGAACGACGCGATATGCCATCGCCTGTTCTCCCATGCGCGGGTCTGCGAGCGAGCGAGCCGCGACGACGCGGCCCCTCCCGTCGCGCCGGGCCCCCTTGTCGATCAGCCGGGCGATGCAGGCGAGCACGGCCGGCCGCGATCCCTTGCGGAAGTCGCCGGCCGCATCGACGCGGCTCTTGTACACCTCGACGTACGACTCGATTGACCCACCGGGCCGTTCGAACTTCGACCGCGCAGTGCCCGTGATCGTGAACCGTGAGAAGTCGAGGTCGACACCGGGGCAGTCCAGTTTCTGGTCGGGCGACTTGGTCGGCGCCGTGCGCACCCACCCGGAGGCGAGATCGGCGGCTCGCACGGTCGTCCGCTTCGCCATCGCGATATCGGCCGGGCGCAGACGCTCCTGTTCCGGTCGAAACCGACCTGCCTGCGCCCAGGCGCTGACCGGCAGCGCGAAGACGAGCAACAATGCGATGGCGGCGGCGCGGCGCACGCTCGTTTTGTCGGCGCTACCGACTCCGCAGCCGATGCCCCAGAGGAGGGACGCAGGTGCGCTCAGAACAGAATCGAGGGAGAAAAACGCGCGGCCCGCATCTCCCCTAGGTCGCCGACCTCGCCTCAAGTTCGCTGGCTCGGGGGCTGTTAGGAGATCGCGGTCTCGGGTTCGCGTCTGGCAAGGACTTCTGCCGCTCGTTCGAGCCAGCGGGTTGCCTTCATCGGCTCGAAGATCGTCCGCGCCTCTTCGAGCAGTGGCGCCGCCTCCTCCGTGCGACCTGTCTGTACGAGCCAGCGACCGTAGTCGACGAGAACCGGTCCGAGCAGAGCAGCCCTGCCGAGGTTGCGCGCCGTTGCAAGCGCCAGCGCGTACTCCTCGGCGGCAGTGTCGTGTTCTTCTCTCCCCGCAGCCGCGTTGGCACGGATTCGCGCGCCGCAGAGATCGACGGCGCGTGTTCGTCGTCCGGGTGGAATCGCGTCGAGCAGCGCCGCGACCGGAAGCGCGAGGCTGGAGTCCTGCAGATCGTTCGCTGCCGTCGCGGCGTCCTCGAAAGCCGGCTGGGCGAAGCCGACCAAGTCCTGAGCGATCGACATCTGAGCAACCTCCCCGAAGAGGGGGAGCGCATCGGACGGCCGGCGCTCTCCGATCGCTACGACGGCCCGTCGCCAGAGGGCGAGGTTCTGGAGCTGAATGTCGCTTGAGGCACCAACCTCCGGTGAGATTCGCGCCAGCCAGCTCTCGGCCTGCTCCGGGTCAGAGCGTTCATATGCCGCGCGGGCGAGCGAGAGGTACCCATGTACGTGGCCGGCCACCGCTGTCTGAGCCTCGAGCGGCAGCTCATCGGCGAGGGCGAAAGCGCTGTCCCAGTCGCCATCCCAGAGCAGAGCTTCCATGAGGCTCAGGCCCAGCTGGACGGCGAACTGGCGGTCCCCTCGGCTACGGGCAAGCTCGAAGCCCGCCTCGACGGAACGGCGCGCCTCCTCGTGGCGGTCGTCGTTGAACGCGAACACGGCGAGGTTGTTGTAGGCGCGGAGCGCCTGGGTAACGAGGTCATGCTGAAGCGCGATTGCGAGCGCTTCTCGGAGCAGCGCGCGCGACTCGTTCGGCCGTCCCCGCAGGAGCAGCGCCTTCGTGTTCAGCGCCTCGGAGAGCACAGCCGGGAAGCCGTGTAACTCGGCAATCTCGAGCGCGAACTCGATGCGCTGCTTGCCGGTCTCATCGTCACCCTGGAAGTGGTGGATTCGCCCGGCCTCAGCGGCGAGCTGCGCGACGTTCTTGTCCGGCTCGTCCTGGGCGAGCACGGCCAGGGCGGGCTCGAGAAGCTCGAGTGCCTCCTCGCCACGTCCGAGCGCCCAGAGAGCCAGGCTGAGCCGGGCGGTGGCGCGGGCGGCGTCGTGCGGTAGGCCGGCATCCTCGAACCGCGCTCGCGCGTCACGCAGCGTCTCGGCTGCCACTGCTGCATCGTTCGCGGACAGAGCCATCTCACCGGCGCGCTCGAGCAGCCGCGCGTGTTCCTCCTCGTCGTCCGCGAGCCGTGCGGCGCGATCGAATGCCCGGCGCGCGTCCTCGGGCGCCGCGAGGGCGGCGGCGCGTTCGCCCGCCCGGCAGAGCCAGTCGCGCGCCTGTGCCTTGACGAGGTCGGCGTCGTCGCCTTCAGGGTCGGCGGCGTGCGCGTCGAGGTAGTGCGCGGCGATCACCTCCGCGATCTCATCAGGATCGAGCCCCGCCTCGCGCTCCAGGAAGCCGGCTGCCGCAAGATGCCGAGCCTTGCGATCACGGCGCGCAAGCGTCTCGTAGGCGACGTGCTGGACGAGCGCCTGCAAGAAGCCGTACTGGCCCCGTTCGGGCGAGCGTGGGTCGGTCTGGAGCGTGAGCAGCTCCTTCCGAAACAGTGAGGCAAGGATCGGCTCGAGGTTGGCCTCGGCACTTCCCGATACCGCCGCGAGCCCGCGCTGGGTGAACGTCTTGCCGAGCACCGCTGCGTCCTCGAGCACTCGGCGTTCCAGCGGCTCGAGCCCGTCGAGCCGTGCGGCGATCAGCGCATGCAGCGTCTCCGGCACCTCGAGCGCCTCGACCGGGCCGCTGACGCGGAAGCCGTCGCCGTCGCGCTCCAGCACCCCGCGGTCGAGCAGCATCCGCACCGTCTCGACGGCGTAGAGCGGGATGCCGTCGGCCCGGTCGCGGATCGTCACCCGCAGCTCCTCCGGCAGGCCGGGGACGAGCCCGTGCAGGAGCGAATCCATCGCCGCGTCGTCGAGGGGCTCGAGCGTCAGCGCAGTGGAGTTGCGGATCCGCGTGCCGAACGTCGGGTGCCGCCCGCCGAGCTCCGGCCGGGAGAGGGTGAGGACGTAGAGCGGATGGCTGCGCGACCAGTCGAGCAGGTACTCGACGAAGTCGAGCAGCGCGGCGTCGGCCCAATGGAGATCCTCGAAGAGCAGCACGACCGGGCCGGTCTCCGCCATCCGCTCGAAGAAGAGACGCCAGGCCGAGTGGAGATCCTCCCGGTCCGGCGCGACGCGGTCGGTCAGCCCGAGGACATGCTGGAGGCGCGGCTCCACCCACTCGCGCTCGTCTGCGTCGGGTATGTGCTCCTCGATCGTCGCGTGCAGCTTCGCGAGCGCCTCTGCCGGCGGATCGTCCTCCGCGATGCGGGCGCGCATCCGCACCATCTCGGCGAGCGCCCAGTACGCGACGCCGTCGCCGTAGGAGAGGCAGCGGCCGCGATGCCACCAGATGTTCTCAACGAGGCCGTCGATGTACTTCTCGAACTCCCAGGCCAGGCGCGACTTGCCGATGCCGGCTACACCGACCACCGCGACGAGGCTCGCGCGCCGGTCGTCCGCGGTCGCGTGGAACAGGTCCTTGACGAGCCTGAACTCCCGATCGCGGCCGACGAACGGCGCCTCGAGCCCGATCGAGCGACCCTCGCCGCGCCTCGACCCGACGACTCGCGACGCACGCCAGAGCTGGACCGGCTCCGCTTTCCCCTTCAGCCCGTGCGAACCCGCGTCCTCGTAGACGATCGCCGCCTCCGACGCCCGCTTGGTCGCTTCGCCGACGAGGACGATGCCGGGCTCCGCCGCGCTTTGCACCCGTGACGCCGTGTTCACGAGGTCGCCGGCGACCATCCCTTGGCCCTCCGCGCCGATCGACACCGCAGCCTCGCCGGTGAGCACACCAGCTCGCGCACGCAGGTCGGGTGCGCCGACCTCCTGGCCGAGCACGGAGATCCCGGAGACCAGGTCGAGCGCGGCGCGCACCGCCCGTTCGGCATCGTCCTCCTGCGCGACCGGCGCGCCCCAGACGGCCATCACCGCGTCACCGATGAACTTCTCCACGGTGCCGCCGTAGCGCTCGACGATTTGTCGGGATTTGTCGAAGTAGCGGGTTAGGACCTCACGCGTGTCCTCCGCGTCACGCCCCTCCGATGCGGTCGTGAACCCGACCAAATCCGCAAACAACACCGACACCAAACGACGCTCAGCCACCGGTGCGACGGCTGCTGCAGGGGCAGCGGCGGCCACCACCGAAACCGCACCAACCTCCAGCGGCGCCCCACAGTCGCCGCAGAACCTATTGCCAGGCGCATTCGAGCCTCCGCAGGAAGGACAAACCGAAGCGAGCGCGCTCCCGCAGTCGCCACAGAACTTCTTCGCGAGAGGATTCTCGGCGCCGCAGTTCGAGCAGATGATCACATCAAGAGCCTAACCCGCAGCCATGCGCGGTAAGAGCTCGAGAGCTCGACCGTGATTAGTAGGCCGAGGCGCAGAACGAGACACAACGGGCAGAAGTCGGGCAAAAGTTCTGCCTACTCAGGGAAACATGTGAAGGCGCCAACTGCCGACGGTGCGACCCGGGGACAGTCCAACCTAGCCCGCTGCGGTGGGTCGGAGCTTCCTTCAGTGCTGGAGTTACCTTTGCGCGTTCATTCGATGCGGACGCGGGGGGAGTCGAGTGCGGGGATGGGCGGCCTAACCCGCAAGTGTTTGCTCTGCAGACCTCACGATGCGGCGTGTCGGCAGCCCGATCGGCGTAACTGTGACTTCACAAGTGATCTCATCGTTATCGGAACCTATGTCTTCTTGGAGTGATTGCCTGCTCACAGTGATGGACCGGCTACGGGGGGCCCCACTGGAAGTCGCAGAGACATTCTCGATTGGGAGCGTGTGAAGAACAACATCAGTGCCAACACCCGGATCCTCACCGATGATCCTGATCTCCTCCCTGAAGATCAAGCCATTGGCAGCCAGAAAGAGCTCAAATAGTGTGAACACCGCGGTATAGGTGACGTTGATCGTGACGTTCGTACCTGAAAGCGTGACAGCTAGCTGTGGGACGGTTAAAGAAGGCATCCCGACCTCCTATCGGTTTGAACCTCCGATTATCAAGACAGAGCCCCCGCGCTCGACCAGCCGAGCTACTCCGGCTCGATGATCGGCTGACGGTACCAGCCTTGCCGCGCTCAGACGCGACGAGTCCTTTCGCTCGCCGGATCTCGGCTTGCCGCCTCGCTGAGGCTAATCCGGCCGAACTCCTTCGCCGTCGCCTCGGCGACGAGGTTGCCGCGCTCGGGCTCCCGGCGGAAAACATACGGGCGTGGCACTCGGCGAGGTCGGCGCTCCTCCTCCCTGGGCCGAGAACGTCCTCCGAGAGTCTAGAGCGAGAGCTCGAGTCCGAGCTTGCTCCCCGTCTTGGGCAAGGGCGGTGTGGCAGTAAAGAGGGGTTTGACCTTTGTGTGTGCGGTGGGATAATCGCATTAGCGCCTGGACGCCCTACGGCAGCCGCGGAGGTTTTCTGCGGCCCTTCCCGACTCCCGCTCAGGCCAGGACGAAGCACAGGCTCCCGTCACGGGGAGGAAGATCCATGAGGAGGCGCACTGAAATCGTCGTCGCAGTCGCCGCAGGCGGCGGCTTGGTCGTGGCCGTGCTTACCCTGCTGTGGCAGCTCGGGTACATACACACGCGCAAGCCTGCGCCTCCAGAAACAAGGATCGAGCTCTCAAAGAAGTCGGGTCCTATAGGAACTGCAGTCCAGGTCACGGGCAGCGGCTTCCGCGGCGGAGAAGCCGTCACGCTCTACGTCCACACAAATGAGGTTCGGACGTTGGAGGCAGACGACTCTGGCGACATCTCCGGGCAGATTCGGATCACGCCTCCGAAGGTGGTCGCCCAGCTTCTTGACCAGGTTTACGTTACTGCGAGGGGTCTGGCGAGCAAGAGGGTTGCACAGGCGGCGTTCAATCTGACGGGCACTCCAAACCCGCCACCACCGGTCTCGCCGCCGCCTCCACCTCCTCCACCCGTCTCGCCCCCGCCACCGCCGCCCCCACCACCGCCGCCGCCTCCTCAGGTGCAAGTCCCCGGAGTAGTCGGCGAGCCATTCGAACAGGCGGCAGCGGAGCTGCAGAGCGCCGGCTTCGAGGTCGCACGGATCGACGCCGGAAGCGACCAGCCAATTGGCACGGTCATCAACGAGGAGCCAAGTGGCACCGCGCCACCGGGGGCGACGATCACGCTCACCGTCTCGAAGGGCTGAAGGTCGTTAGCCAACTCGCCTGCGATGATCAGGCCGCCCTGACTATGTCCGCACGTCACGCGATGTGAGGGCTCGGCGCTTGAATACACTGAGGAGATTGTGCGGTGGAGCACGAGCGGGCAGGATGCTACCCAAGCACCGGTCTGGGTAACCGGTACCCACCTCGAAATCCCTGTAAAGCGCGGGGTGCGCCCTGGTCGTGCGCCGGTCAGGAGGACTCCTCGAGCGTGCGCGCGGCGTTCTCGTTGAGCCAGCGCTCGAGCTCGACGACGGCAACCAAGCGAAGGCGCCAACTGCCGACGGTGCATCGCGCAACTGATGCTCGATTGGTCTCGACCGGCCCGGGCGACCTGCGAACATGCGTTCGTGACCTCGCAAGGTTCGCTTCGCCACCAGTTCCAACGGGCGCTTGAGCGTGGCAGCCGCCCTCGACGCGATTTCAGCGGCGAAGGCGATGGGCGGGCTCAGCCTCGGTGATGCGCTCGCCCTTTGCGTGGTCCTTGCGGAGCGCGACCGGGTGCGTTACGACCGTGCGGCCGTGCGCTGGATCTCTCGCTTCCCTGCCGAGACGTGCTTCCCTTGCGGAAGCGCAACTCGTGAGTGCTGCGCTCTCTGCTTTGCCGGCGGCTCCACAGATTGCGCTACCGATGCTGCGGGAGTTCGTTCGCGCTCGCGACCTCGTGACGGTCCGGAGCGTGTTCGAGGATTTCGTCGTCGTGAGCTAGAGCGCAGACTTAACCGTGGCCCTAGAACCGGCGACGGAATGCCACGCTCCCATGGGACGCATGTGCCTCACCAGTTGTCTCTCGCCCACTTAATGAGCGCCGACAGGGCTGGACCCCCTGCCGCGAGGTTGTGTTTCTCCTCCAGGACGTTGTCTTCGCCGCCAACGTGCGTCCCGATGATGTACGGCCGCGGGACGCCGTTCTTGTCGAACCAGCCCCAGAGCGGACCTCCCGACATCCCGCCGCTCGTATCTGCCTTGTATTCGAGCTCCACCCCCGCGCCATCGTCATCATCGTCGGTAATCGGGAAGTTGAAATCGCGGGCTGGCCGCTGGCCGTTGTTCAGGTCACCGGGATAGCCGTTCAGCCGCCAGACCGGCAGGTCCTCCCAGTCGTCGTTGTACGTCTTGTAGCCGAAGTAGCCCCACTCCTGGCCAAGCGGCGCCGAGAGCTTCCACACCGCCATGTCGTCACCCTGCGCGTGCCCTGGGTAGCCCCATGCTCCGAGGCACCACGCTGCCGGGTGCGAGCCGTCCGTGCGCGCAAAGACCGACTGCCCGTCGAAGTACGCCGGCACGAAGAGCGCTTTGAACGGAGTGTTAGTCACGAGGAAGGTCCAGGGGACGACATGCGCCGCCGTGAGAATCGCGTTCTTCGCAACGAGTGCGGCCGAGCCGGTGTAGGTGGCCCACGGCGATGTCGAATCGAGGAAGACGTGAAGCCTGCCCACCAGGGAATGGGCAGAACCCTTCTTTGCCGATGGCTTGTATACCTGTCGCTCGTCCGGCGGGAACACCCATTCGGGCCTCACGAGCTGCCTGCTCCGCCGCCGCAAGAGGCGTACGGGCGGCGGGTCAGCGACCTCGACGACGTCATCCATGACCGCGCTTGGGGGAAGGAAGGCGTCGAGCTCGTCCGGGACGTCGTCATCACGCTCGGGCAGAGGCGCGCGACCGACCGTGGCTACGTTGAGGCCGAACGTGAACGGCTGCGACGACACGATCTCCCATCCAACCGTCTCACGGCGCTCGTCGTCGAGGATCCGCCGCAGGCTGATCTCTGGCGCCTCGCCGTCATCGCCCTCGTAGAACGTGACAGTGCCCAACCTGGAAGTTCCTTCAAGCTCGAAGTCTTCCCCTTCAGGTTCGACGCGTTCAGCAAGTTGTGCGAGCTCTTCCTGCGTCAGTGGCCGGCCGTTGCTGTGCATGATGTCACCCCCTGGTGACCGAGTAGCACGCGGGTCCTGTACGTATTCGCCGGCCGCGAACGAAAGCGCCACCGCGATCCTGTCTCGCACGGGACCAAATGTCAATGTCTAGGCGCTCGGCTCCCTGACCGCCTCCAGAGGGCTCATAGCCGCCGAGTCGCACGTCGAGGATCACGAGGTCGAAGCGTCGGGTCGGGCGGACGCTCTTTCTCTGTCGGTCACCGACACACCGACAGAGCGACAGTCTGAGGGCGTGAACCCGCGCCGGTTGCGGGATTCAGGGCCTCCCGTGCAAGCGACACTAGTTGCGACATTGGGGAAATCAGGCGGTCGCTCGAGACGACGCGGTTGGCATTCAGCAGCAGAACTGCAAGCAGGCTCCGCTGCTTCGCCCCGCTCACCTCGAGCGACCGCCCGTCATCGAGCACTTCGAGCGGGCCGAGGATCCGAAACTCCATCCGCGCTCGATCTTACGAGGCCTGCGCTCAGTCGACATCGAGCGCAGCTCCGGGCTAACTGAGGTAATTCCCGCGAGCGTCGTGATCTTCGCGGGCGAGAAGCAGCGGTTCGTAACCGTTGACGAGCATGGTCACGTGCTCAATAGCTGAAACACGTAGCGAGGCCGAGATGATGGAAGGCGTGTTATGACGTGGATCGACCTCGTCCTTCTCGTCTTGCTCATCTCGGCGCTGCCGGGTTGCGGAGGACCGACGAGGAGTGAGGAAAGGGCGCACGCAAGCCGAGATCGGGAGCTGGAGGCATACGGGCACGGTGAAGGTGATCCGAGTGTCACGCTTCCGTTGGCAAGCGCTGGTCGCCGCGCCTAGCCCTGCGACGGCCGGCCGCGGAGGTCGAGCCTCGCGACCTGCGGGTCGTGGTCCGACGCCTGGTCCGCGAACTCCGAGTTCACGTGCACCGGGTCATACTCGAGGCCGAAGTTCTCGAGCAGGTTCCCGCTGACGAGCATCTGGTCGAGGACCTGCGAGTTTCCCTCGAAGACGTACGAGTAGCGCTCGGGCTTCGGCAGCGTCTCCATCAACGAGCTGAGGACGCCCCTGCGCCGGCGTCCGGTAGGGCCTCAAGACACGCCGGGCGGCTCGGAGTTCACTGCGAGCCGGGCCAGCGTGGGAGCAGGGTTCCCCGCGACGTTGCCTCGCCGCCTCCGGGTCGCTTTCAGACAGAGGACATCCTCGTTACGGATTCCACCTCCTGCAGCGCTCCGGAGGGCAACAAAAAAGCCCGCCTCAGCGGGCCTTTTCGTTCACTCCCCGGGTTGGACTCGAACCAACAACCCTCCGGTTAACAGTCGCTTGTTGCTAGGTTAGGCAACAGCATCTCCGCTTGGTTGAGCGGCGCCGGATCACCTCAGGTCAGCTCAGATCGCCCTAGGTGGGCAAAAGTTTGGGGCAAAAGTTCTTGGCGACGTGCCGGTCCGAAGACGTGGCTAGAGCCGGTCAACGCGAAGCATGTCGGGTACCCGAACGCTCTCGAGGCCCTCTCGCTGCTCGATGCGACCGAGGAGCGCGAGCAGGAGACAAAGGCCGATCACGGCGCCGCCACCCCACGTGATCGAGTCGCGCTGGGCGATGAGATCTATCGCAGCGAGCGCGAGAAGCGCGACGGGCAGGAGCGCCAACTCCGCTGTCGTCGAGATGCCCGCGATCTGTTGCGACCAGAGGCGCAGGAGACGGATGCCGAGTAGCACGCCGATGATCGTCGTCCAGGAGAACGGAGCGAAGATGGCTTCCGAAAACGGCGAAACGACGTCCCACCAGGGCAGCGTGACGATGACCAGATATCCGGCGCAGGCGGCGATCGGCAGTACGCGCACCCACAGACGACGCAGGTCATACCTTCCCGGGCGAGAGCGCCTCAAGGCGAGAGCAAAGAGCACGGCGGCAGCGGCGAAACCGATGATCGCGCCGAATCCCCTCTCGACACTGAAGCCGGGACTGCTGTGCTCGTCCAGTGTGATTCCGAGCGCGACAACGAGGAGGCCAAACGTACCGACGAGCTCAAACCACGAGAGCCAAGCACGAGTCGGCTCGAGAACGGCCACGAGGAGCGCGAGCGCAAAGAGCGCTGCGGCAGCTCCAACGGTAGTCGTCCAGGCGTTCGTCGTGAAGCAGCGCCCAGCGAGCGGCCCAAACTCACTGCCCATTCCGTAGCACCACCTCTGCCAGGGCAGAAACAGGCTGGCCACGAAGAGCAGCCCGGCGGCAGCTGCAGCAAGCTCGAGCCACGGTAATTGGGCAACGCTGGCGATTCGACGGCCGTCCATCAGTAGCGCCAGCAGGAGAAGAGCGCCTGCGATTCCAACTGCCGGCCATACACCCCAAGCGCGGTCAGCGAGAGTATGGAGCGATACAGCCGCACCGGCCGTGAACAAGGCCGCCGCCGCTACGAAGCCGACGCGGGCCGGCGGTGAGGTGTCGAGTCTCGACCAACTGCCTGCGAGGAAGATCGTGATCGCAGCAGCGACCACTGCCGGAGGAGAAGCAAGACCGTTCGACGTGGCCGGCGACGACACGCCGTCCACCGCCACGAATGCTTCTCGCCACCACGGTAGAAGGAGCGCACCCAGCAGCAGACCCGCGAGAAGGAGCATCGCGAGCTGAGGAGGCGGCCCCGACCGAAGACGCGCCAGTTCGGCGCGCCGAGATAGGACGGCCGCGACGATGACGATCAATGACGCCGTCATTCCGGCGTAGGCGCCATACGCATAGAGGGAATCAAGCCCTGCTTTTTGTGCGTCCGAGCGCGTCTCCAGGGCCACGGCGAATCCGAAGTAGCTCGCCCCCAGAGCAGCCGGACCGAGTGGCAGCCGACGCGCCAAGCCGGGCCGAATCCAGACCGCGGCGGCGAGCCCCATGAGAAGCAACGCGAAGACCGCTGCGACGTGCCCGACGCTCGCAGAGATTCCGTCAATGGTCTCGCGAGAGGAGAAGAGATTCAGAAACCCACATATCGGCTGTCCTTCGAAGTACTCCTGTGCCTCGCATGTGGCAGCCCGCCACGGCAGATAGAGGCTCGCTAGCAGCCCAAGCCCACCCGCAAGCAGGACGAGAGACAAGGTCCGCTCGGGGTTAAAGCGATGGGACTTCAGATGGGATCACCCTCGGCTGGGTCAACCTACTGCTCCCCGCCGCTCGCCCATCGAAGCCTCCTGGGAGGAAGAGGGCCGACTCTCTGGTTATGTCCCTGAGGGTCGTACTGTCGAGCCCGTACCAGGGCCTGAGCGCAGTGCTCCCAGCGAGCCTTTCCAGGCACGGCACCCACGCGTGCCGACTGACGCAAACACTTACCTGCGGCCGATGACGAGCCGTACTGGAAAGCCGCGGCGCCTGACGGCGCCGGGCCTTGGATTCTGGGCGATCACGCGGCCGCGCAGCGATCGCCTGGAGCGAACGCGGCGCACCCGGCCGACACGGCAGTTGGCCCTGCGGATCCGCTGCTTCGCCCGGTTCAGCTTGAGGCCGATGACGCGCGGGATGCGGCACCCGACCTGCGGAGGCGGTGGCCCCGGAGGCGGCGGCGGTGGCGGCGGTGGCGGTGGGGGCGGAGGCGGCGGAGGAGGTGGAGGAGTTGGCGGCGGCGGCGGAGGAGGTGGCGGCGTCTCGTCCAAGAAACGGAGGAACACCCGTCGCGCGCCAGCCCAGGGCCGGTCGAGTGCGATGCGGGGGTACACGAAGGAGGTCACTCCATCCGGCCCGGCCGTGCTCGCGGGCCGCGGCTCGAGCATCCGAGAATCGCCGATGCGAATCCCGCCCGGGTCGAGGACCTCTCCCTCCCGATCGAGACGAGCCGCGAAGATCTCGTTCGCTCCGCCGCGGCCGTCCGCCCAGACGGCAACGTGGTTGAAACCGCTCCACGCCAGGGCAGGGCTTGTCTGACCCTGCGCGGCCTGCGAGATCGGGATCCCGTCCCCGTCGAGCACAGTCCCGTCGGTGGTCACGCGTGTGCCGAATATGTCCGGGTATCCCGCCCGGCGGTCCTCCCACACGACCAGGTGGTTGTCGCCGTCCCAGTCCACAGCCGGATCGGACTGGTCGTTCCGAGCTGCCGATACTGGGATCCCGGCAGGATCCTCGACGACGCCCGAAGGCAAGACCCTGGCGCCGTACACATCGGCGGCGTTCCCGGCGCGGAAATCGCCCCAGACGACGAACGAGTTCGTCCCGTTCCATGCGAGGGCGGGCTCGAACTGAGTGCCCGGAGCGGTGGAGATCGCGATGCCCGCTGGGTCGCGCACGGTCCCGTCACCCCCAACCCGTGCGCCGTAAATGTCCCACTCGGTCGTCGAGTAGTTGCGCTGGTCGCGCCAGACGACGAGGTAGTTTGTCCCGTCCCAAGCCACGGCCGGAAACGCCCCGGTCGCAGAGACTACGGGGATCGCAGTCTGGTCCAGCACTTGCCCTCGGGCGCTGACCCGACGGGCACGCACGTCGACCCCGGTCCCCGTGAACGCCGTCCAGGCGACGAGGTAGTTCGTCCCGTCCCAGGCGACGGCCGGGTCGAACTCGGGCAGCGAAGGATCGAAGGCGACGGGAATGCCCGTGCCGTCCAGGATCGCCCCAGTGCTCGTCATCCTTGCGGCGAAGACGTCCCCGATCTCGAACCCGACCGGACCCGAGCGCCAGTCCTCCCAGACGACGAGGTAGTTCGTTCCGTCCCACGCAACAGCCGGATCGACCTGCGGGTTCGCCCCAGTCGACGTCACGATCCCGTTGGGGTCCAGCGACTGGCCCTCGCGCGTGACGCGTCCGCCGTAGATGTCCCATCCGTAGCTTCCGCGGCTGCGGAAGTCCTGCCACACGACGAGGTAGCGCGCGCCGTTCCAGGCGACCTGTGGGGACCGGCCGTCACCCACGGCGCAGACGACGAAGCCGTTCGGGTCGAGGACGACGCCGCCGGGCGTAACGCGCGCCGCGAGCACCAGCAGGACTCGATGCCACGCGACGAGGTAGTTCGTGCCATCCCATGCGACCGCGGGCCGCTGATGGCAGCAGTGCTGGCTCTGGTTGGCGATTTCGATCCCGGCCGGATCGAGAACGACTCCGCCAGCCGTAAGTCTCGCCGCATAGATCTCGCCCTGCCCGGGGTGGCGATAGTCCTCCCAGGTCACTAGGTAATCGTTGTCGTTGGAGCCGGCAGCCGGCCGCCACTCGCGATTTGGGCCCGCCGACACCGGGATCCCCGAGGGGTCGAGGACGACGCCGTCGTTCCGGACACGCGCCGCGAAGATGTCTCCGAGGCCGTTCCGCCTGTCCTCCCAGGCCACCAGGAAGTTTCCGCCCGCCGACGCAACACTCGGCGTCTGCTCGCTGCCCGGCGCGGTCGAGACGGCGATGCCGTTCGGATCCAGGACCGCTCCGGAAGAAGTCACCCTTGCGCCGTAAACGTCTCTGGTGGATCCGCGCTCGTCGGCCCACGCGACCAGGAACTGCGAGCCGCTCCAGGCCACGACAGCTTCCTCCTGCGTGAAGGGGGCCGTGCTGATCGGGAAACCGTCCACGTCGAGCACGACACCGGCTCGGCTGATCCGCGCGCCGTAGATGTCCCACGAGTCGGGATCTCGAGTATCGCCCCAGACAACGAGATAGTTCGTACCGTCGGACGCGACGGCAGGCGAGCGTTGGTTGCCAACGATTGCCCAGGTCGTGACGATCGGGATGCCCGCGGGATCGAGCACTTGGCCCTCGTCTGAGACTCGGGTCCCCATGATGCTCGCCCCAAAGCTCTCACTGCCCTGCCAGACGACGAGGAACTCGCCGCCGTTCGCCGCCACGGAAGGTTCCACCTGATCGGCTAATGCCGGGCCGTAGAAGGACTCCGATACCGGGTATTCAGGGCTCACAACGGGATCGACAGTGACCGGATACCGTGCACGCGAGAGGACGTGTGCGGGAACCCGCAGCAGGATTCCGCCGTTCGTCGGGCGCGGAAGCGAGCGATAACGCTCGCGCCCGCGAGCATCTCTGAGCACGAGCTCGCCGATGCGAACGCTCCGACCCTTGCCCACTCGCCAGCGGAGGCTCCTCGCCAGCCTCGTAGGGCGGGCCGCCGCGTTTATCGTCGCCTCGATTTCGAGGTCGCCGACTCCCGGAAGCGGCCGGTCGATGACGAAGTCCCACTCGAGACGTCCTTCGCGCGCGATCCCGCGCTCGGAGATCCCCGGCGTGACCTGGCGCTGGGCACTGTTCAGGCTCGGCCGCCATGCGCGGCGCTGGAGGGTGTAAGGCGACCCGCCGCGGCTGATCGCGACCGTCTCCAGGCGAAACAGCGAGTCCGCAAGATGAAGCGAGACGCCACCGCTGTCGAACTCGGCCCGGTAGCGACGGTCCTCGGCGACGAGAACGCCCCCGTCGCGCCGCGAAGCCGCGACGTGGTGTCCGACCGTCTCGACCACGCGGCCGAGGTCGATACCGGCGCTCTGCGCCCTCTGCAGGGCTGACATCCCGACATCGCGGCCGCCAGGCTCGAGGGCCGACCCCGGACTTGCCATCGCAACGACCGCCAAGGCAGCAAACAGGACGAGGCGAGTCTGCGACTGCCTCATCGGCCACCCCCTTACCTTGCGGCTAAGTCTATTGCCGAAAATGGAGCAGTGGCTAGGCGGCGCGCGCGGTTGAGTTAGAGCTGCGCTAACCAGGACGAGCACTACCTTCGGCCGACGACGAGCGCGACTGGGTAACCGCGGCGCTTGATCGTGCCGGCCCGCGGGCGCTGGCCGATCACGCGGCCGACTCTCCTTGAGTGAGCGCTGCGCACCTTGCCGACTGAGCAGTGGCGCTGCCGGATCTTCCGTCTCGCGGTCACGAGCCGCAGCCCGAGCACTCTCGGGACGACACAGCGCCTAGGGGGCGGTGGTGGCGGCGGAGGTGCTGGTGACGGAGGTGGCGGCGGTGGTGGTGGCGGAGGCGGTGGAGGCGGCGGAGGTGGTGGCGGTGGATGCGGCGGAGGCGGCGGTGGTGGAGGCGGCGGTGCGGGTGGAGGTGGTGGAGGCGCCGTTTCGTCGAAGAACCGGAGGAAGACGCGCGGCGTGGTTCCGTACGGGAGCTCCGGCGCAACGCGAACGTAGTTGATCGCTACCCGGTCGGGACTCCCTTGCGCAACGGACGCGTTCGTTTCTGCATCAGCGGTCGTGGCCACGGCAAGCCCGGTCGGGTCGAGCACCACGCCGGCGGTGCTCACTCGCGCGCAGTAGAGATCCCATCCCGCGCCGGATCGGCTGTCCTGCCACGCCACCACGAAGTTGGTTCCGTCCAAGGCCACGCTCGGGAAGAGCTGGCCCCCAGAAGAAGTCGAGATCGGAATCCCGTTCGCGTCGAGCAGCGTCCCCGCCGGTGTGACGCGCGCAGCGTAGATGTCGTAGCTCGAGTACGAGCGGTTGTCGTCCCAGACGACGAGGTAGTTGGTGCCATCGAAGGCCACGCCGGCCGTCCGCTGCCCAAAGTCGGCCGTGGAGATCGCAATCCCGGCAGGATCGAGAACGCCTCCGGCTGGAGTGACACGGGCGCCGTAGATGTCGGGCGTCGTGCAACACCGGTCGTCTTCCCAGACCACAAGAGAGTTCGTCCCGTCGAAAGCCACGCTGGGGTAGGTCTGATGTCCGACCGCGGTCGAGATCGCGATCCCCTGCGGATCGAGCGCGACACCGTCGTGACCGACCCGAGACCCGTAGATGTCGTAGCCCGCGGGAGAACGCGCGTCCGTCCACGCCACCAGGTAGTTCGTGCCGTCGAACCCGACGCTGGGCGCCCACTGGAACCACGACGCCGTCGAGACCGCGATCCCGCCAGGATCGAGCACCGTTCCGACCTGACTCACGCGAGCGGCGTAGATATCGGAGAGGATCCCCCCGGAGCGCCGGTCCTCCCATGCGACCAGGAACTCGCTGCCGCCAAACGCCACCCGCGGGGTGAATTGATCACCTGGGGCGGTCGAGATCGGGATCCCTGCGGGGTCGAGCACGGTTCCCGCCTGGCTGACCCGAGCGCCGTAGATGTCCCAGCCAGAACCAGAGCGGTCGTCGTACCAGCTGACGAGGTAGTTCGTGCCGTCGAAGGCCGCGCTCGGTGCCTCCTGCCGGTTGGCGACGGTCGACAGCCGGATCCCGGCGGGGTCGAGCACGGATCCCGCCTGGTTGACTCGCGCGCCGTAGATGTCGATCTCGTCATTGACCCGCTCGTCCTGCCAGGAAACGACGTAAGTCGTCCCGCCGAATGCGACGCTCGGCCACTCCTGGGCTTCCGGCGCCGTCGAGATCGGGATTCCTGCGGGGTCGAGAACCGAACCCCCTGGGGTGATGCGCGCGCCGTAGATGTCCCACGACTCGAGGCTTCCCCGCTGATCCTGCCAAGCCGCGAGGTAGTTCGCTCCGTCGAAAGCGATCTCCGGTAAGGCCTGAGCGTGAGGAGCCGTCGAGATCGGGATTCCTTGAGGATCGAGCACACTCCCTGCCTGGTTCACACGGGCGCCGTAGATATCTGCCTGGCCCCCCGACCTGGTGTCCTGCCAGACGACAAGCGCGTTGGTGCCATCGAACGCGAGGTGTGGGACCCGCTGCCCGTTCGTCGCAGTCGAGATCGGAATCCCCATGGCGTCGAGCACGACTCCCGTTTGGCTCACACGCGCGCCGAAGATGTCGCCCCCGAAACCGGCGCGTTCGTCCTGCCATGCGACCAGGTAGTTGCTCCCGTGATAGGCGACCGTCGGCGAGTACTGGCTGTTCGCGGCCGTCCCGATCGCGATACCCGCGGGATCGAGCACTGCGCCGCTCTGGCTGACGCGCGCCGCATAGATGTCATACGACTCCGGGGTTGAGCGCTCGTCCTGCCAGGCGACGACGTAGGTTCCCGCTCCGAAGGCCACGCTCGGCCACTCTTGGCGGCCAGCCGCCGTCGAGATCGCGATTCCCGCGGAGTCGAGCACCGTCCCAGCCGGGGTTACCCGCGCACCGTAGATGTCCGAGTAGCCCGTATTCGCTCGCGTATCGCTCCAGACCACGAGGTAGTTCGTGCCGTCGAAGGCGATGCTCGTCGCGTACTGACTGCTGCCCGCCGTCGAGATCGCGATTCCTGCGGGGTCGAGGATCGCCCCTGCCTGGCTCACGCGGGCGCCAAAGACGTCCGGGGCACCCGGTGCGCCCAGGCGACCGTCGCTCCAGACGACCAGGTAGTTGGTGCCGTCGAAGGCGACGCTCGGAAGGGTTTGTCCTTCGGGAGCCGGTGACCCATAGACGGGGTCGGTGACGGGGTACTCGGGACTGATCACGGGGTCGATCGTGAGCGGGTAGGCAGCGCGCTCGAGAGTCGAGCGCGGGACGTTCAAAGAGACCCAGTGGCGGGTCGCGTCCGGGAGGGCACTGTGCAGCGTTCGGCCTTTGACGTCCTTGACGACAAGCTCCCCCATGCGGACCGAGAGACCCTTGCCCAGCGACCAGCGCACGTCTTTGCCGGTTATGGGTAAGCCGGAGGCGTAGACCCTGGCGGCGAGCTCAAAGTCGCCAGCCCCTTGCGGTGCCGCCGCGAGGACGACGTCCCACTCAACGGATCCGTCGCGGGCGGTTACGTGCTCCGTGATGCCCGGCGCCAGCTCGCGCTCGGCCCGGTTCAGCGTCCCGCGCCAGAGGCCGGGGCTGACGCCTGCTCCTTTCACCGAGGCCGTTGCGAGGCGGAAGCGCGAGCCGTGCATCCGAAGCTCGAACCCGCTCGCATCGAACTCGGCTCGGTAGAGGCGGTCGCGGGCGACGAGCGTGCCGTGCTTCGTCGGCGCGACGTGGTGGCTGACGGTCTCGACCACGCGTCCGAGGTCGATCCCGTCTTGCCGTGCCTCCTGGAGTGCCGAGGCTGCCGAACGCGGGCTGACTTCCACGGAAGACCCGGCTCCTCCGATGAACACGACCGCGAGGGCCGCAAGTGGCACGAGGCTACGCAGTCGCCTCATCGCCGTCCTCCCTGTCTGGGCGGCCGGAGTCTACTGCTGAAAGGGAGCGCTGAATAGAGGCGCGGTCAGCTAGCGGGGGCAGGATTTGAACCTGCGACCTCCGGGTTATGAGACGTCTGTTGCCAGGTCAGGTGACGCCACGCCGACGCGCTCAAGCCATCCTCGGAGAGCTCAGGTCACCTCACTTCAGCTCAGACGGGCAAAAGTTCGAGCAAGGGCGCCGCCCGCGTGGCCATTTGGAGATCGGCGACTTGCTCGACGAGACGTGCGGGGCGTGCGGGGAGGTGCTCGCATGATCCTCACCGACGGCACTCCCCACAATCGCGAACCGCACAGAGCCGATTGACCCGGACCCTCCGGGTAACCGACGTCGGTTGTCCGCTTGGCTACGGAGAACGCAACGCAGCCTCGACCTCATCGATCACGCCGCGACTCGCAACCTCCGCGGACGAAGGAGGGGCTCGATAGCTGTCGGGGTAGTCAGGATCGGTGAACTCGACGCCTACCAGCCCGCGTGTGCCGACGTAGCGAGGAATCACATGCAGATGGACATGCCGGTCGAGGTTCATCAGGAACGCGTAGTTGAAGTGGTCAGGTGCAAACGCCTGCCGGACGCGCTTCGTGACCCAACGAATCTCGTCGAGCAACTCTGTCCACTCCTGGACGGTCAACCGCGCGACCTCCTCCTCGTGGCGGCGGAGCGCAATGAAGGTCTTGCCAAGGAGGTTCTGGTTACGGTTGATGACGGTCAGCCAGAGGCGTGACTCATGGACCACGGGCGTCTCAAACCCCCCTCGGCAGAGGCGGCACGGTGCCTCGGTTGCGACTTCTCTCAACGGGATCGCCCTAGAGATTACGAGGTCGAGACTGGCGGTTCTCGCGCTCGGCCGTCTCTTGACTTGGCTCGAAGGCCCGCCTAACCGCTGAACCGGGCAAAAGTTGGGCAAAAGTTCGCTTCGGCCCATTCGACCCGTAGATGGCGAAAGAGCCCGTTTGCGGGCTCTTTGGAAGCTCCCCGGGTTGGACTCGAACCAACAACCCTCCGGTTAACAGTCGTCTGTTGCTAGGTTAGGCAACGCCCGCTTCGCGCAGCTGAGCGACACCGGATCACCTGAGGTCAGGTGAGATCACCTCAGGTGGGCAAAAGTCCGGGCAAAAGTCCGGCCTTGGCCGGAGCTGATCGTTATGGACGTTTCGCGGCTTGGCGGCGCTCAGGGAGAAGCCAGTGCCGATCGAGTGTCCAGCCAAGAAAGCGTCTTCCCCAGCTCGGGCTATGCACCCCGTCGCGAGAAAACTCACCGCCCGAGGCAACCGCATGGAGGCCGATCATCACCGGCGAAAAGCGTTCACGAAAATCCTCGCGTTGCTTCGCAAGGTGTTCATCGGCCCAATCGAAGAACCTTGGGATTTCATCAGCGCCCGCGATCGAGAGGTAGAGGAGCATCTGGCGCCAGGCGTAAGCAGAGTTCTTCACCGTCTGCATCTCAGCGCGCCAGTCGGCGATGATGAGTTGCTGGCGATGACAGATCCACTCAAAGGAGCGACGGGCGAGTCCGGGGAGAACCGGGCGGAGCTCGTTGCGGAGATCGAGGCCGTCGATCAGTTGCGCCAGGTTGTGCGTCGTCAGAATCTGGGCCTGTTCGATGATCGTTCCGTTCCTCGCTACTGACCACTGGCCGCCGGTTTCGGCTCCGGCGAGCTCAATGCAAAGAGCGGCGAATCCTGGCGACTCGGGTGCGCTGTGTCGCCGTTTCTGGATGTCGTCCAGTGCGAGGACGCGTTCGAACGGTAGGTCGTAGTAGCGCGCGTAGAGAGTGCCGGCAAGCACCGGCGCCGCCGCCTGGGCGGATCGAAGGTACGACCCGGCGAAGGCGTCCATGAAAATGTCGGCGGCAAGTTCGTCGACGAGTGGGATCCGCTCGCCGGAAGCGGCGTTCAGAGCGCGGAGCTCCCGGACGAGCTTGTTCGGAAGGATCGTTTGTGGAAACGACTCGAGCGCGAGCCGTGTCGCGCGTTCCATCGCGGTCCGGGCGCTGCGCCGTGATTCGTCGTGCGACCCAACCCACGGAGTGATCGCGGCGACCCACGGCAGCTCCTCTAGTCGGACTTGGCTCTCGAGATCGAGCAGGAGCAACGAGCGCCGCTTGCGGAACGCACGGTAGACCGACTCGAACAACACCCGGAGTTCCGGCTGCTCGATCGCGCTGCCTCGGATCTGGGCGGTTACGTGAGGCAGGAGAGTGGCGATGCCCTCGCTTGAATGCACAATGCCCCGTGCTATCAGCGTCTCGAGCGGTGCTTCGAGGCAGCGCATCGACTTCTCGATGAGCGACGGTGGAAGAGTCGACTCCGCTTCCACCCCAAGCGCAGACGCCTCCTCGGCAGATAGGGGGACAAGCTTCTTGTCGACGTCGCGCAGCCCGCCCTCGCCCGGGAGTTCATCAATCCGGTCAGCGAGGACTCGGGCGAGAATGTGGTGGCTCGGCAGCGCTGCATTGCGCATCTGTTCAGCGCGCGTCGCCGCTAACCGATCACTGCCAGGCTCGCCGTGCTTGGTCACATACGAGGCCAGGATCTTTCGGATCATCCCGACGTCGCGGCCGGTGAGTGAAAGGGGGTCGTCGGCGGCGCGAGCGAGGAAGCTGCGCAGGCGGGCAAAGTTTTCCTTTGGCTCCTCGGGCTTTCCCGATAGACGGTGCTCTTGTCGCTCGCGCCCGTACTCCTCGAGAAGCGCGCGGGCACGCTCGCCCCACGCTTCGTCGAAGCGGCGGCACGGCCAGCCGCCCTCGATGATCGGGTTGCCATCTGGGCGCCGCAGGAGCTCACCAGTGCTCGATGCTGCTAGTCGCGGCGTCTCGCCCTCGACTGTCTCCAGGAAAAGTTCGACGGCCCGGTCATAGAGGGGCGTCCAGACGCGGATCGCCTCCTTCATGGCCTCAACTAATGGCTTTGGCCCCTTCGCACGCAGGGACTCCGCCACAGCCGCGGCCGGCTGCACGTAGACGTCCTCGCCAGATCGGGGCGGCTTGTCAGCAGGGACCGGGTACAAGCGGAGCCGGTCGAAGAACGGCGATATTTCCTCGAGCAGGCTCTCGGCACGCTCGCCTTCGCCGTGATCGATCAGCCAGGTCGCCGCGAGCAGGGCCGCCTCCTCCGGCACCACGACGCGATAACAGCCAGACGAAAGAAGCTCGCGTAGTTCGGCGCGCCCAGCGTCGCTGAGGAAGTACGCATTCAGAGCCGCTCGGTCCGTGACGGCTGTGGAGTGGTCGACGAGGCGGAGATGCCCGATCTCGTGTGGCTGGAGGGGTCCAGCGGCCTTGAACTGCCCCGTCGCGAAGCCGCCATGGGCGACGTCGAGCGTGACCCATGCGGGAGTGTCGTCGACTGGCGTCCGTGAGCCTGGGCGGAGCGTGCCGGCAAAGATTCCCGCGAGCACCCGCCGCCACTGCGTCACTCGGGCTGCGGCTGTCTCCCCAGTGCTCCCAAGTGCCCGGTCTAGCTGACCGAGCACGTAGCCCAGGTTCACGCGTACTTTGTCGTCGCGGTCCGGCGCCGTCATTTCAGACCTGGAGGCAGGATTCGAACCTGCGCCCTCCCGGTCCAGAGCCGGGCGCTCGCCGCTGAGCTTCTCCAGGACGACTAGCCCGAAAAGCTACACGGCCGCGGTCTTGGACCGCGTACGGCGGTGTGCCTCGACCGCGCGCCGGGAGAAGTCAGCCGGGCGCGGTCCGGCGACGGAACACCCTGAGACGGACGACTCTCTGGTTATGTCACTAAGGGTTCATCCTGCGCATACCGCCGAACAGGCGATTCGGCCGGAACACCGTCGAGGAAATAAGGCTGGTTCCGAAGCCGCTTGAAGATCGGCGCAGCCTCGACTCCAGCGCGGAACAGAACATCTTGCTGAGCGACTCCGTCGATGCTCGGGAATAGGCGAGCGCGGTCGGCGGCCGAATTCGGGCCACTCAGTGTCGCATCGGAGATCGTCTTCGCCGCGCTCAGACATCCCGCCCATAGGCGCAGCGCGATCGCGACCCGGTCAAGTGGGTCGGGAACATCGGGCATGTCAGCAACAGAAGCATCGGCGAGATAACGGATTCGTTGCCCAAGACCCGTGACTTGTGAGGCGGGGTCGCTCCCCGGCATGAGAAGGCCGTCGATGCGAACAAGGAAGCTGGCACGCTGCTCGACGCCAGCCAGCTTGGCTGGCAGGGTTAACGGCCGACCGCCAGCGATCCCTTGACCGAGCCACAGTGCGAAGTTCATGTTGGGATCGTCGGCCATGCTTCTCAGAGCCTACGGTCAGCGGGATCGCAGGGCCCGGGCGGATACGACTAGTCACGCTGACCTCGTGATCACGACGAAACAGCCTTTTCCACAGTTCACAGGCCCGAGCCGTCCACAGGGAGAGCCGCGAAAAGACCGCACCTTGCGAAGACTTCCGACGGATCGCCGGACGGTTCTCCTCAACCCCTCGGGCAAAGTCCCTGCAAAATGCGGCTCCGTCCACAGCCACGGAGTTGGCAGAAGCTCGCGAGAACGCGACACTCCGCCGGATGGAGCCGCGCCGCGACGAGGATCAAGCGAAGACAAGGTGCGCTTCGCTAGGGTACGAACACATGTTCGCTGCGCTTCGACCAACTCGCCGCTACGGTAGACGCATCGCCACTCCCCAGCCGTCGGCCGGCGGCGAGCTGCCGCCGCCGCCGCTGGAAGCCGCTGACGTTGGCCATCTGGCGCTCGTCGAGGACGCGGTTCTCCAGGCGGTCCGTGCGCTCGTCGAGGAGCGGCTCCCTTGGGTCTCACAGCGAGACGGCCAGCCGGTCCAGATGGGCGTCGTCGCCGTCGGCCGCCTGGAGCGGCGTTATCGCCGCTTCCCGGCCGGAACCCCGTTCGCCACAGTGGGCGTCGCCAACTGGGAGGCTGCCGCTGCAGTGCGGGAGTCACTGGCGACGATCGCCCGGCTAAGCGCGGCGGCCTGGCAGGTCGGCTGGCGCGGCGACGACGGCGCCTTCCGCTCCATCCGCGTCTTCCCCGCGCTCGACTAACTCCACGGCTAGACCGGCTTGGGGCAAGCGGCTACCGTTCGAGCGGGCGCGAGAGCCCGACCTATGGCAACGCGCAAGGAAAAGACCGCGGAGCGGACGCAGGAGCAGCCACTCGACGTCGGCGTCGAGCTGCTGCATGGCGCGGCCGTCACTGCGTTCCAGGAGCTAGCCGAGCTGATCGCCGAGGCCGGCTGGCGCGCCCAGGACAGCGACGGGGCCAAGGCCAAGCAGCTGCTCGAGTCGCTGCCGCTCTTCCATGAACCGCTGACTCGGGCCGAGTTCACCCGCCGGGCGCTCTCAGGTCGGCTGCGCCGAGTCGCCGAGGCGCTCCGTTACTGGCCCGACGAAGAAGCCGTCCCGATCGTCGAGGCCCTTCTCAAGCGCTGGCGGCAGATGGACGAGCGCGACATCTTCGACCTCGACCTCGACGATTTAGTCGCGTGGCTCGAGGCCCACCGTCAGGCCGAGAAGGTCAAGGACCGCTCGGGGGCCGTCGTCAACTGCATCGAGCTGCGTCCGCCGCCGGCTGTCCGCGTCCTCCGCCGGCTTCCTCACGCCGGCAGCCAGAAGGTTGTCTACGAGGCGACCTGGCGCATTGGCGAGAGGACCGTGCCGGTGGCGCTCAAGCAGCTTCGTGCCGCTGCCCGCGACGCGCTGACGCGCGAACTGCTTGCCCACCCGCTCTCGCTATCACACCCGAACATCGTCCGCACCTACTCGCTCCAGAACGCCGAGGTGCCGCCAGAGGACTTCCTGGTCGAGGCGTGGCTGAAGCATCCACTCGAGGACCGCTGGCTCGCATCTGGGCTCCATGAGGCGGCGCAACTCCTCGTCGACCTCGCTCGGGCGCTGACGTTCCTGCACGACCTGACGCTGATCCATGGCGACGTGAAGCCCGACAACATCGGCATCGAAGGCGGCCGATTCATCCTGCTTGACTTCGGCATCGCGCGGCCGCGGGCGAAGTTCACCGCCGAGGTGACGCCGACGGGCAGCCTGCGCACGCGCGCACCCGAGCTACTGACCGGCGGCGGCGTCCACGCCGAGAAGACGGACGTCTGGGCCCTGGGCGCGACCGTGTTCAACGCACTCGTCGGGCGCTTCCCACTCTTCCGCCGCGAAGGCGACGAGGTCCCAAAGGCGATCGGGAGCCATGGTGAGCAGGCGCGGGACGAGTTCGCCGCGGAACTCAAGCGGCGCGTCGAGGAGGAGTGGGAGACGCTGCTTACTCCCGTAATCGACCCGGCGTCGGCCGATCCCGCCGAGACGCGCCTGCTGCGCGAGAGCGAGCGCTTCCGGCGGCTGCTAGCTCGCATGCTCGCGTGCGACCCCGACGAGCGGCCGACGGCGCTCGAGGTACTGCACGCGGCGCTCGGCTCGCTGCCGGCGCTCGTCGGCGAGTCGGGCGGGCGGGTGTTCGCGCCCGCCGACGAGCTGCACCGACTGGATCGCTACCTCGGCGACGAGGGCGATCTCGGCCTCCTCCCCGACCAGAAGCGGCGCCAGTTCGTCGATCGCCTTGACGAGCTCGATGACTCGCTCAAGGCGCAGCGCTACCGCCAGTCGCTCGCCGCCGAGCTGGTCGATCGCTACGGCACGCTGCCCGGAGCCGAGGCGCTCGGGGAACAGGAACGCGCCCAGATCGAGCAGCTCGTGTGCGATCTGCGCGGCTTCCGCGGGACGATAGAGGACGTCGAGGAGGACCGGCTGCTCAACCGGCTGCGCGCGCGGCTAGACGTCGAGGTCAAGGACGAGGACGAGGGTTATCGCGCCTTCCTGGCCGTGCTTGGCGAGCGGCTCGACCAGGCGGTCACCGGCGGCGGGCTCGCCGACTACGATGAGGGGTCGCTCGTCCGGCGCCTGAGCGAGTTCCAGCAGGCTCTGCGCGAGCCGGCATAGGCGACGACCGTGAAGCGCGTCCAGGACCCGGTCCACGGGTTGATGGAGTTCCGCGGCATGGAGGGCTTCGCGGTCGAGGCGCTCCGGGCGCCCGAGATCCAGCGGCTGCGCCGTGTCCGCCAGCTCGGGCTTGTCTACCTCGTCTTCCCCGGCGCCGAGCACTCCCGCTTCGTCCACGGCCTCGGCGCCTCCTACCTGGCAGCTCGCTTCGCCCGCAGCCTCGAGACCGCTACGCGCGAGTTTCTGCCGGAGTCACTCCGTGCCGACGAGACGGTCGTCCGCGATCTGGTTCTCGCCGCCCTGTGCCACGACCTCGGCCACGGCCCGCTCTCGCACCCCTGGGAGCAGCAGCTGATCGGCGAGGGCTTTGATCGCAGGGCGTGGGCCGCCGCGCTCGGCCTCGAGGATCGGGCTTGGATCAGCGACGACATCGCTTGGCACGAGCTCGTGACGCAGGCCCTCTTGCTCTGGCCCGACGGCGAGCTGCACAAGCTGCTCGAGGCCCTCGACGAGGGGACGAGCGAGCGGGTCGCGGCGCTCGTCGGCGGCCGCTTCTATCTGCCCTACCTGGCCCGTCTCTTCCAGAGCGACGTCGACGTCGACCGCTGCGACTTCGTCCTCCGCGATGCCTACCAGACTGGCGTTGCTTACGGGCGCTATGACGTGGACTGGCTCGTCTCGACGGTGACCGTCGGCGAGGCCGCGGGCGCGCCGGTGATCGGCTTCGACTCGGTCAAGGCGCCGCGAGTCGTCGAGCAGCTCCTAATCGCGCGCCGGGCGCTGTATGACACCGTCTACCACCACCCCGGCGTGCGTTCGGCGGAGGGCATGGTCGGGCTGCTGCTCGCCCGTCTGAAAGAGAACCGGGAAGCCGTGCTGCCGGAGGTCGGCGAGGGGTTCGCCGAGCTCAAGAAGGCGATCGGAGGCGAAACGCTCACGCTCCCGGAGTTCCTGGCACTCGACGACCACAACCTGTGGGTGTTCGTACAGCGTGTCGGCTCAATCCGTGCCGATCCCGTCGCGGCCGACCTGGCCCGACGGATCCTCGACCGGGACCTTTTCAAGCCGGTGCCAATCGTCGGCGACCGTCTGCAGCAGTTCATGAACGCGAACCCGCCGGAGGCGATCGAGCTCGTCGACCAAGTGCTGAGGCGGAGCGGCTACCAGGACGCGCCGAGCTACCGGCTCTATGACGCGGCGCCGTTCTGGTTCTTCCACCGCGACCCCGAGCAGGGAAGCATGTTCGTCGACGCCCGCGACCCGAGGCGAGCGGCGACGTCGCTCCGCGAACACCCGGAGCTCGTGCACCACCGGCGGGAGAAGCGCGAGATGCTGCGACTCTACGTTCCGCGCGACGTGGTCGACACCGTGACCCGGGCGATGTCAAATGCTGGCGCCTAGTCGGGCCTCTTCCGTCTCCCCCAGTGGCGAAGGTGGGCGTCCATGAGCAACCGATCCAGAGCATCACAGTTAGGCGGCAGGCGAGCCGAGCGGCTGCACCCCCTCTCAGTCGCCGGCGACACTGATCTACAGCGTCGGCAACCAGCTTCGGTCAGCGACGCGCTCGAAGTCGGCGACGAGCGCGAAGCCGATCAGGGCCGCGAGATCTGGGAAATGCGGCGGCAGCTTGCCGTCGTGGGTCGCCAACAGCTCGCGGTCTCGTCGCATCGCCGAGGTGTCGCTCGTCATCACTTCGATAAAGCCGTGCGCGGAGTTGCGGACCGCGCGCACGAGCTGCGGTACGTAACTCTCCAGCGTCAAGGCCTCGAGTGTGCCGCCCGGCGGACCGACCTTGACCGCGCCGCAAGTAAGGCGGTGTTCGTAGGCGTGCGTGCGGACGTGCTCGTACATGCCGTCATAGAGAGCGCGGGTATGGCGGCGAAAGCGCGGCTGCAGCTGGAGCGGCAGACGCTGCCAGACCTCGTCGAGGCGCCCGAGCATCGATGCCCTGCGCAGCATCCGCTCGAAGCCGCGGCCTGAGCCGCTCTTGCCGAAGCTGAGCAGCGCCTCCGCCTTGTCAAGCAGATCAAAGGCCGCCTGTTGCCGCGCGAGCTCCGATCCCTGGAAGCCGGTCTGAATGAGCAGCAGATCCGCGAGCAGACGTTCGAAGGTCAGGAACACCGCTGTCTGACGCGGCGCATTGTGCCGGCCCAGGTCGGCGAAGTTGGTCACGTCGACGAGGTGGCTGTAGACGACGTTTAGTCGGGCGACCCACCATTGCAACAACGCCTCGGCATGCGCACTGGCGATGTCTTCGAAAAAGTCGCTGTTCTTCCAGCCGAAGCCGCCGGGCGCTTGCAGGTTCGGCTGGTAGAGCGCTGCCGGCGTCTGCGGGTAGTCGCGGACCATCGAGCCGTTGATGCCCGTCAGGAAGACGACCGCGTGCGGCATCCAGTTGAAGACGTAGCCGAGCGAGCCCGGCGAGAACGTCAGCAACAGAGGGTCGATCACTTTCCCGAAATCCGAAGCACGCGTGAGCGAGTGCTCCTTGAGCGTCCTGAGCTGCGGCAATGTCCGCGTCTCGGGATCGTTCTCGTCGATCACGTCGGGCGCCAAGGCGAGCGTTAACAACGCGCGCAACATTGCGAAGCGCCGGATCAACAACTCGTCCGTGCGCAGGAACCAGAAAGACGCATCGGGGTAAACGGCCAGGAACTCGCGCGCCTGCGCAGTCAGGAACGTCGGCGCTTCGTCGAGCGGGAGAGCAGTCAGAGTCGCGCCGACCGAGGCGAGGCCGGCCTCGGGGCGCTCCGGATCGTTGATCCTCTGCCCCCACTCCAGCAGGCGCTGGCGCCAATCGCGCCCGTCGCCGCCCGGCGCGGGCCAGAGTGTTGCGTCGGCATGCAGAGGCGGATGCGCAAGCAGCGGCGCCCAGGTCTCCTCGGTTGGCGGGGCCGCCGCGTTGCAGAGTCGCTCGAGGCGGAAGTACTGGTAGACGAGGCCGGCCCCTTCCCGGGGCGCTATCGCCAACCAGCCGTCGGCGACCTCGCGAACGCGCATGTCGGCGCGCGCCGAGAACGAGTCGCGGAATCCGGGCGCGTTCGCGTGCGGCGGCAGCGGAACGATCACTTCTCCTAGATTCGTCATCGTCATCCTTTCGGCGACTGCGCTCTGGCTAATCAGCGGTGTCAGGAAGACCTAAAACTTGGAACTGAAATCGCGTGGGCCGACTCGCGTCACGGTCTTCCTCGGGCACTTCAATGACCTGGATGAACGGGGGGAGGTTGGCAATCACGTAGAGGGCGACATAGTCCTCAATTGCCTGCCACACGTTCTCGAACATGTTCTCTGCTGAATCAAGGCGGTGGAAAGCAGCGACGAGACGCGGATCAGGTGCGCTCACCCGATGTTCCAAGTAGGTGTTGCGGTAATAGGACAAGGCCTTCTTGAACTCGGCCCGGTCTCGGCGCATGAGGGTGACGAGGTCAGACAGTTCGGGTTGGTCTTCGACTAACGCGCCGGCTGCAGCTTCGAATCTCGAGTCCCTCTGGAACAAGAATCCGATGTCGAGGCCAAGGACGCGCATGGCTGTCTGGAACCTGTCCTTGTACGCGCTCCACAAGTGCCCATAGAAGCTCTCATAAGCTCGCTCAACATCCAGCGCCGCAGCGCCCGCTGCCGTCCTCGCACGGAGGTCTCGAAGCGCCTCGAAGGCCATGCCGAGTGATTCGAACACCTCTCCCAACTTGGCCCTGAAGTCGTCGCGCGTTGAGCCAAACGTCGGGACCGCGTACACGAGCTCGGGAAGCCCGAGCATGAGGCGGGCGACCCAAGGTTCTTCAGTCCCGAAGCGGGCGTATTCCTCGATACGGAGTCCTTCCACAGCTCCAGCGTAGCGATGCTGGTGGTCGGTCTCACTGGGCCAAAAGTTGAAAACCCTCCGCTCCGGTTATGAGACGTCTGTTGCCAGATTAGGTGACGTCTGAGGGCGGCACTCATGGTGCTTACGAGTCGCTTAGGTCAGGTCAGATCAGTTCAGGTGGGCAAAAGTTCGGGCAAAATTTGCCGCCGGCAGGTTACTTTCGGCCGACAATCACGCTGACACGCGCGCCTCGTGGTCGCCGTGCTCCAGGACGCGGACTCTGGCGGATCACGCGGCCGATTCGTCTAGAGCGGACGTGTCGGATACGTCCGACGGAGCAGTGCGACCTTCGAATGCGCGCCGTCGCTCTCGCTAGCTTCATCCCAATCACTCTCGGCACGAGACAGACAGGCGAGGGCGCGGGTGGCGGTGGCGGTAGCGGCGGTGGCGGTGGAGGTGGAGGAGGTGGAACTGGGGGCGGCGGAGGCGCTGGTGGAGGCGGTGGCTGCGGTGGCGGAGGCGGTGGAGGCGGAGGTGGAGGCGGAGGCGGAGGTGGCGGTGGCGGTGGCGGAGGTGGTGGTAGAGGGGGTCCTTGATACATATAGTTGACGCGAAGCCCCTGAGTGAGGACCGGCTGGCCGCAGGAGAACATCGTCACGGGTCCCGTGTTCGAGGCTTGGATGCCGGTTGTCTGCCTTGCACCATTGTCGGCGGTGGCTCCGTAAATCACAGATAATGTCGGTGACCCTTCGCTGAAGATCAGTTCGAAGTTGGCGCTCCCGGATCTACCCCAGTATGTGGCGCGCCACTCGATAACGAACTGACGATTCGGAGGCGCGCCTAGCGTTGCGGTAAAGATCCCTCCCCCGGAGCCGTCTGTTCGGAGGTTGTCCAAGTAGGGAATCAGCGCACGGCCAAACTCATCAATCGGAAGCGGTGTGCAGACCGTTGAGTAACCCGATCGTGCCCCTGTGAACTGGATGTTCCCACTCGAGCTCACCCATGCAGTCCGATAGGCGGCGTCATACACCTGCACTGGAAACGGCAGGGCGATTTCGGTCATACAGCCGGAACAATGGTTACCGGTGTCTACGGCCCCGGGAATGATCGATTGGCCCGTCTGAGTCTCGGTCGTGTAGTTCTCGAGCGGCGGCGGAGGCGGCGGCTCCGAACCCGACGCATGTACACCGACCGCGGAAATGAAGCCCCACTCATAGGTGAAAGAGCCGCCGACCTCGACGAAGCGTTCACGCATCCCATTCCGCTCAGCATCGATTTGCTGGATCTCAAATGCATAAGCTCGATCAGGGCCCGCACTGATGTCGTAGGTGCCGATGCCGCCGTTCCCGAAGCCGGGATCTATCGCGCCGCTCGCCTCGTATCGAACGAGCGCGAACTGCGAGTCCCAGGAATCGAGGTACCCGGCCGCGACCAGCTTCCCGTCTGCCTGCACGCGAAGCGCGGCCGCCTGAGCCCAGTCCTCGCCGGAGAAATCGGTGTTGACGATTCCACCGTTGCCGAAGGATGCATCGAGGGCACCGGAGTCGAGATAGCGAGCAAGCCGCCAATCGTCATCCCCTGGGTCATAGGTCGACGCGTTTCCCAGTGCAACGACCTTGCCCTCCGGGAGGAGTGCAAGGTCTCTGATCGCCTCGTACCGAGGACCAGGTGTGATGACGATGCCGCCGTTGCCGAAGCTCGCATCGAGCTGGCCATCCGGCAGGTAGCGGGCCAGCGTAAAGTCACTCACGCTCCCGACGGAGGAGTAGCCGGCAGCAGTGATGCGCCCGTCGGCCGCTATGACCACCGCGTCAGCCGATGCACTCTCCCGGATCGGCGTCTGGACGACGCCGTCGCCGCCAAAGCTCTCGTCAAGACCGCCATCCGGGAGCAGGCGGACAACCGCTAAGGCCGGAAACACGTTTCCGGCCGCGACGATCTTTCCGTCGTCTTGGAGTGCGAGCGCCAGGGCGCGGATCCAGTAATAGGGCCCGCCCAAATCGAGAATCAGTATTCCGTCATCAGAGAAGCTCGAGTCGAGAGCTCCGGTTGATGTGTAGCGGACAAACGCCCATTTCCACTGACCCGCCGGACCCTCGACGTTGCCGGCAAGGACAATCCGCCCGGCCGAATCGACTACGACGTCGAATGCCTGGTCTTGACCGTTTGGCACTCGGTCAATAGCCGTGCGAACGATTCCGCCTGATCCGAATGAAGAGTCCAGCGCCCCATCTCGAGTAAGTCTCGCCGCGAAGAAATCCATGTTCGAGACGCCGGATGTGCGAGTCGGCCTCAAGCTCCGCCCGCGAGGCGGCCACGGGCCCCGTGCCTCTGAGCTCGAGAACGCTCCATAGCCGCCGATCACGATCTTTCCGTCGGGCTGGAGATCCGAACCCCTGGCCTCCGTTCCTTCCCAGCCCAAGGAGAATAAGGATCGTCCGCCCGTTCCGAAGGACGAGTCGAGATCCCCCGGCGACTCGGGCGACGCAGCTGCGAGCGTCAGCGCACTCAAGGCCGCGACGCCCACGCCCCCCAGCAGTTTCACGCGAGGAACTTTACAAAGCCGCGCTTGGATTGCGGCAAGAAGCTCGGCCTGCTGGGAGTCCGGTGCCCACGCTCTCATAGCTCGGGAGAAAGCGAAAGGCCCCGTCTCCGGGGCCTTTCCAGTAGCGGGGGCAGGATTTGAAACTGCGACCTTCGGGTTTCTTCACCGGTGGTCGACGAGGCCGAACGAGGCGCGGATTCCGAACAGCGGTACGAACCCGTTCAAGCGGAGCGCGTCTTCCACGGCGAGAGGGTCGCTGTGATCCGCAGGCGCGGAGGTCACGCTCACCTGCGCGGCTTTCGGCACTGATTCGGCGAACGGTCAGACTAGGTCGGCAGGAGAAGCGAAACGAGGCTTCCCGCGAGTGGCGTGAGAAGGGCCACGCCTGCCTTGAAGTTCGCATTGGCCAACAGGTTCGTCTGCAGGAACTCGTCCAGACGCCGCCGCTGTTCGAGCCGGTCGAAGAACTTCGCGTTGCCCGGGGCGAGCATCGGGTATGCCTTGTTCCGCAGCCGCACGCCCGCTCGGCGCATGGCGAGGGAGCTCGGAGCGTAGGCAATCGCCAGGAGACCAGTGAAGAAGAGGGTGTACTCGAACACGTACTTGCGCGCGAACACGAGCTCGATACAGCTGGGGTGCGTCTTGGCCAGGTCGTCGAAGTTCCTCAGCACCTGCTCGCGTCGCTTCGCAGACGGCGCATCGACGTAGCTCGTGAGGCAGGTCACGGCGCGGTCGCGATAGAAGGGCTCGTCGTTCGCCGCGAGCACCGCCGCGCGGAGGGCGCCTGTGGCGAGGGCGCCGAGTCCGACGATCGCGGCCGCGATCGCGAGCAGCGTGTTCAGCTCGTTTCGGAGACCGACGAAGAGATCGATCGAGCCTGCGCGCAAAGGCGGCTTCGTCGCGATTCGCTCGAACGCAAGCGACACGAGCCACATGCCCCCAATCGCGAGCAAGCCGACGAGCACTCCGACAACCACGACGGGTGAAAGCTTCAGGCCGTGGTGTGTGAGCGGCGACGTCTGGCTACCGAGCCCCGAGGTTCCGATCTCCTTCGGGATGCCGATCTGGTGGCCGAGGCTGGAGGCGAAGATGGCCGCCAGAGCAAAAAGCACAACCGCGGCAGTGACCATCTGTGCGGCCAGACGGGCCGAAAGAGCCCCTGCCGCGTGCAGCGCGCGGAAGCGGCCGCGGACGATTGCGCCGGCCACGAAGAAGCCGAGCACCCAGACGACTGCCTGCGCGCAGAGGAGCAGGAGCCAGAGGAGGAACTGCGGCGTCGAGATGAACGCCTTGCTCCCCGCCGTGTCGGCCGCGTCCCAGAGGATCCACGCAGCCATGACCACGATCGCCGCCGCCGAGGTGTAGGCGATCAACGTGCCTTGCGTCCGCGGCATCCCCACCTCTACCTCAAGTCGGGAGCATGGGTCGCGCAGCAGGCCGGAACGTCGCCCTGCAGCTCGGAGGTGAGCGCCCTTTCCGACTCCTGATCCACGACCGCGACGAGAGGTTCAGCCATGCCTTCGGCCTAGGCGATGTCCGCGTAGATCGCGGCGTGGTCGCTCGCAGCCTCGACCGACCTGGTGATCGTGGGGTAGTGCGGGAAGAGGGTGCCGTTCTTGCCGCCCCAGACGCCCTTGCGAAAGATCGCACCTCCGCTTACGCGCTCGAACAGGGGTGGCGAGAGGAGGATGTAGTCGATCTTGTTGCCCTTCGTGCCGTTTCCGAACGTGCCCGCTCGGCCGTCGCTCGTGAAGCTCGGGTGGGCGCTGATATCCCGCAGGTCGGTCCGAGCGAGGAGCGGCGCGAGCGGAGGTGAGTCGGGAGTGTCGTTGAAGTCGCCGAGGACGACGACCTTCGTCTGGCTCTCGGCAACAAGGCGACGGTAGATCTGCGCCACCCGCCTTGCCTGCCGCTCGCGCTTCTTGTTCGATGAGCTCTGGCTACCGAAGCCCTTGCTCTTCAGGTGGTTGACGAGCAAGACGAGCCGCTCTCCGCCCGGCGTCGCGATCGTGTACTCGGGGCAGTCGCGGCTGAAGATCTCGCCTTTTGCGTCCGCATCGTCGACGTGCGAGGCGATCCCGACAATCTCGTACTCGGCTCTCGCCATCAGGGCGACATCGATCCCCCGATCGTCGTTGCCGTCGATCAGCATCACGTGCTCGTAAGCGTTGCCGCCGACCGCCTGCAGCGCGATCGCCGAGAATCTCTTCAGCCCGATCCGGTCGTCGGCCTCGACGACGGCCTGCAGGTCGGCGCCGACGTCGCGGATCACCATCGCCGTGTGCTGCATCGCCAGCTCGTTCACAGGCTCGCTCTTCAGCTCCACCCAGCCAATCCACTCCGCCCGCCCGCTGGCGACGATCTCCGTTCCTCCCCCGAGCGGACGTCTCAGCAGGCGGCCGCGATTCTGGCGCAAGAGCGCGAACTCGCCCCCGTCGTCGCGCTCGGCCAGCCCGAGCTTGCCCAACAGGTCGACCATCTCGGCCTTGGCCTGCTCGCTGTAGGCGGGCTCGTTGAAGAGGTCGTTGATTCGCGCGTACTGCTCGAGGACGACTCGTGCCGCGTCCTTGTCCTGGAGGCTGAACGCCTTCGCGCGTTCGAACAGGTTCTCGACGTTGAAGGATGCGATTCGCATCCGCCCGCGCAGCCTCCTTCGGCTACCGCCCTCGCATGTCGAGCGGGGAGCCTAGATTCTCTCCCCCGCTTCCCAAAGTCAAGGTCGCCCGCGTCTACGAACCGGCGATCTCCTGAGTGCGATCTCGGCGAAATCCTTCACCGCTAGTCGCCATCGGTCGCCGATTACCCAAGGACGCCCGCTAGGACTGAGCCCTCTTCGCGGTCGCTTGCCGGGTTTCGTCGCGGCTGCTTGACCAAGATTTGACCACGGCTCGAACTGGGAGCCGATCGCCGGTCCGTTGGGCGCTTACCCGCGTCCGACGACGAGACTGACCCGACCGCCACGCGCCAGCCTCGTGCCAGGCCGTGGGCTCTGGCGGATCACACGACCCACTCGTCTGGAACGGGTGCGCCTGATGCGCCCGGCTGAGCAGTTCGCACGGCGGATGCGGGCGCGCGCTCTCGAGAGTGTCATGCCGATCACCCTCGGCACCACGCATCGGGCGGCCGGAGGCGGCGGAGGCGGCTGAGACGGAGGAGGTGGTGCCGGAGGTGGCGGAGCTGGTGGTGCCGGCGGCGACGGAGGCGGTGGTGGTGGGCCAGGAGGAGGCGGAGGAGGGGGACCTGGCGGAGGTGGAGGCGGGGGACCTGGCGGAGGTGGAGGCGGCGGTAGAGGCGGTGGCGGAGGAGGCGTGACCATCGACCCACGCAGCCGGAAAACCTGGTCGGGAGCTGCCCAATCGTGCTCGCAAACGAAGCCCCTCCTCCCCCAGACGACGCAGCCTCCCCAGCCCCCGCCTGGGTTCCGCCACGCGGCCCCGGCATTGGACTCAACGACACGATCAGTCCAACCCCACAAGCCGAACTGCAGAAAAGCTTGATCCGTTTGCACTGAGACCCAGTAGGTGCCACTCCCGAGCCTCACTTGTGGGTCAAGAGCGATCTCGAAGCTCGGCCCATTTACGACGCTGCCATTGAGGCGCTCGACGAGGAGCGTGTCGGGCAGGTTGTTCGCTCCGTTGCTGTAGAAGCGCACGTTCACGGAATGCGCTGGGCCGGAGCCGTTGTAGTAGACGCCCTGGACATCGATCCCCGAAACGCTCCAGGCGCTCCCGGCCGGGACGACAAAGTCGTCGGCCGCCTCGTCGTCGTAGGCGTTGCCCGATGGGTCGTCCTGCGAGTTCGTGACTTCCGAGCCGGGGTTGTCGTACTGGTCGTAGAGGATTCCCGGTGGCGGCGGTGGAGGCGGGGGTGGCGGCGGAGGCGGAGGAGGCGGCGGCGGCGGCGGAGAGGTCGAGATCTCCAGATCCCACTGGTAGATCAGACCTTGGTTTCGCGGCTGGTCGCCGTAGACGTAGAGGCTCCAGAGGCCGTTTGGGTTCGTCCCGTTGAAGATCGCGAGGTCGACGTTCCCGCTCGGCGGCGGCAGAGGCTCCCACCAGTCGGACGGCGGCCAGTTGAACGGCTTGAACGCTCCTGACGTCAACGCGCTCTCATCGGGGAGTGTCTGCGCCGCCTGGTCGTCGAGCGTCAGGTTGACATCGACATTGGCGCTGCCCCCGACATCAGACATGACGATTGCGTCTGCGCCTGTTGGCCCGACAAGGAGCAGATCGAGGTCGTCGGGGCCGGTGTGGCTGAAGTGATCGAAGACGAGATTGAGGTCGCCGATCGGGCTGCTCATCCCTGAGACCGTGATCGTCCCCGGGTAGGGCGATGCGTGCTGATAGTGGGTCACGATCGAGCCGCCCCGAAGCGGTGGAGGCGGCGGTGGGGGCGGCGGTGGCGGTGGCGGTGGGGGCGGCGGGAAGCACACCTTCGGAGGGGGCGCGCCAGGCGTCTGCCGGAGCACAACGAGGCCATGGAGGTAATCGGCAACCGCAATGTCCGGGCGGGCGTCGCCGCTGAAGTCGCCGAGCGCTAGGCCGAACTGGTGGTAGCGCGTCGCATACGGGATCCAGAAGAGCTGCTCGGGACCAAGCGTCCCGAAAGAGGTCTGAGGGAAGACGCCAGCGCGATCGAACGCTCCGTGCAGCGTGACGACGTCCGAGCAGCCGTCGCCGTCCATGTCGCGCGCTTCGACCGGCTCCGGGTTGTCGTACGCCGGATACACGATTGGCGGGTCGAGCGTGCCGTCTGCGTTCTGGAGAAAGAGGTCGAGCCGGGCGCCGGGCTGATTGCCAGCGATCGTCAGCACGACGTCGTCTCGGCCGTCGCCGGAGAAATCGGCGACCTCGATCCCGTCACCGGAGTTTGCGTTGTCTGACTCATAGGTGACCGGCGGCCCGAAGCGGAGATCACCGAGTTGTGGGTAGACACGAAGCCAGGCGGTGCTGAAGCCGACGACGTCAAGACGACCGTCGCCGGTCAGATCGCCAACCCCGATCTCCGTCTGCGGCCACTGCGGCGTCACCTGGAGGACGGTGAAGCCGGCGCCGTCGTTCCTCGCAAGGATGACGCCATTGCTGCCGGCATCGATGACCATGTCGTTTCGGCCGTCGTCGTTCATGTCGACGATCTCGACGTCGCCGCCACTTGTGCCGGGGATGATCTCCGGGCCAACGATCGTTCCGTTGCTCTGGCGATAGAGGTTGATTCCGCCGCCGCCGGCGCCGAGCGCGACGTCCGCCAGACCGTCGCCAGTCAAATCGCCGGTTGCCATCCCCAGTCGGTCTCCGTGACCGCCCGTGTCAAAGCGAATCGGGGAGGCGAGCGAGCCGTCCGGTAGCTGCCGGAAGAAGAACAGCTTGTAGTCGTTGGCGGGATCGTTCCATTGGGTCGTTGCGAGCAGCACGTCGCCGCGACCGTCCCCTGTCACATCCCCGACTGCGACTGACTCAGGCCAGGACCCGACGTAGAAGGCCTGATAGGGCTGGAAGTCGATGGCGGACGCGGGCGCCGCCGCAAGAGCTGCCGCGATGACGACGGCCACGGCGATGCGCAAGCGTGTCAGGGTCTCATCTCGTTCGAGAGAGAGGATACTTTAGGTGTTCCGAGACTTCGCTCGCGCCGGCGGTTGCCCCACGGTCTGAGTGGTAGCCGATGCCGTTAGGAACATTCGGTATGTGTGCCACTAACCAACGCAGCTGCCGCAAGTCGGGGCAAACCCAGCCTCCCGATTGGAGCAACGTACATTCATTACCAGGCCTTGTCTAGCAGACCGCTTACCCTTCACCGGTCGGTAAGGCATACCGCGGCGGTTATTTCAAGAGCTCCGTGATCGGGATTACGTCTCGCGCGCCGGTCTCGGCGGTCACTTCAAGTCGCCGTATGTTTTCAAGCGGTACGCCAGTTAGCTCACGGAAAAAGCCGTTCTCTCCGATAACTGCGTGCTCAGCAGAGTGCTCAAGTCTGATTGTCACGTCGCCGATTCCATCACGTAGCAGCCCGTAGATGAAAAGCGGCCCGTCGGCGTCAGGCTGAACAATCGTCACGGAAGCACCTGACGTGAGGGACGCTACACACGCACCGCCAATACCCTTGGTTACGGAGTAACAGACAAAACCGCCGCTTGTTGGTACTGCGTAGAAAGCTGCACCTATTGAGCCGAGTCGACTTATCACGAGGCGACTGTGGTCGACGAGCAGAATTCCAATCGTCCCGTGCGGTTCGATTCCGCCCGGTTCCTCTGCCTGAGCGATGCGGGCTACATGCTCAAGATCTCGCGAAGCCGCCTGGGAGAGCGCGTCCGCGCGAGTGCTCGGCCGTCGGAAAAGACCGAGCTTCTCCATGAGTGTTTCACCGGACCGACCCGCGCCCGCGACAAAAAGCGCCTCGCTTTCGTCGTCCGGAAACCTGATGCGATCCTCCGGAGAGGTCATCGCAGGCGTGGCAGACGGAAGATCACGTGAAGTCCCTTCGGTCGACACTACAAACGCACCAATAACGGCGCAGAGCACGAGCGCTCCCAGCACGAGAGAGGGCTTTCGCCAAAAAGCTCTCACCATCGTGGACAGCCGATGGAGTGGAACCGGCCGGTCCTGTGCACATTGAACAACCCAAAATCGGGAAAAAAGATGTCGATCGACATCCGGGGGTGCGTATTCCCAAACGCCGTAACTGCAGTAATGACCGATGGTAACCGTGTCCGACCACTCCAAGTAGAACCCCATAATCACATCTAGTCTCGGACGGTCACACCACGGGCGGCCCCGCCAGTGCACCTCAAGATAGCGCCGCTTAATTATGCACTGTGTCGCGACAATGATGGCTACGTGCGAACATTTTGTCTGCCCGAATGCTTCTATGAGGCGGTCCGCCGGTGTGTACTCGAGATGCTGCCGGAACTTGCATGAGTGTCTATTGGGATCAAATAAATTCACAAACTCGTCTATAGGGAACCTGTGACCGTCTATCTCAACATGGTTGGTGGGATTGGCGGCAGCGAAGATGTAACGGTTCTGCGTATACAGGTCAGTTGCCAGATCGCGATCCTCGAAGGAATCGGTGTAGAAATCTTCCTGGATAAACCGATCGATGGCCGAGTTATACCGCCGCGCACCCATATCGAGGGTCGCTGAGCCTGAGTCCAGCCGCTTATCGTTGAAGCGGAAAGCGTTGAGCGCGTCCGCACCCTCTGGGTCGCCATCGCTGAGGCCGTCCTCTGCCCCGTAGGGCTTGTAGACGTAGGAGGCCTTGGTCGTTTGGTTGTCCCTTTCGAGCAAGGAGACATCGGTGTGGACGTTGCGGGCATAGTAATAGTCGCCGGAATCCGCACCGCCGGTCTTTGTCATCCCGACGCGCTCGTCGTTCGCGTCGTAGGAGTAGCTCCTGGTCGTCATCGGCGTTGTCGTGCAAGGATCTGCCGTAGCGACCCAGGCTTCTTGACTGACGTCGCTCGACAGCCCCAAATAGGTGAAGCAGGTCCGCCGGTTGCCCACTCCGTTGGAATGGGTCTCGGTCTCCTTCGCAACCCGGTTGAGCGGGTCGTGCTCGTAGTCGGCGTCGTCGCTCGTCAAGCCGTTGCCGAAGCGGGTTGCATGGTCGAGCCGGTTGAGATAGTCCCATGTGTCACTCTCGAGGAGCTTCGGAGGAGTCGGTGCGCCGAATGCTCGTGAACAGTCGCCGCTGCTGCCGTTGGCGGTCGTGACGCAGTTGAGATTGCCCCGCTCGTCGTAGAAGTAGCGACGCTCGGCCTGGTACTGGGGATACTGGCGCTCGGTCAGGCGGTTCCCCGCGTGGACGTACCACCACTCATAACCGCCCGGCCCATCGACTTCATGGTTGAGGTTCATCGCGAAGTCGTAGCCGTAGCTCCTCGTCTGAGCCGAACCCGTGCTTGGCCGCCGCGTCTGCTCCGTCGTCAGGTTCTCGCGCGGGCCATAGGTGTAACTCGCCGAACAGTCCTCGTTCTCGCAGGTAGCCCCATTCGTACCTTGGAGGCGGAAGGTGTCCTTCGTGCGATTGCCGTTTAGGTAGATGCCTGTGTCGATGTACTCGAGCGTGTGTGACTCGAGGAGAGCGGGCGTAGGAGTCGCGCCATTGCGGGTTTGGAGCGTCTTCAAGTCGCCGTTGTCGTAGTACGTCGAATCGGCTGTCTGCTTCAGGACCCACGATCCCAGTCCGGCTGGATTCCATCGCTCGATCGTGCGCTGCTGCTGCCAGCCGGTCAGGGAATAGGCGAAGCGGACCTGTTGGTCGTCCGAGGTGTTGTAGATCCGGTCGGCTCCCCAGTCGTGGTCCCCTGTTAGCTGGTCGGCCTCGTCGTAGGTGAAGTCCTGCTCGCGCCCGACCTCTGGCGCAGCGCCGCTGTCCCAGCGCTTCTCGACGTTGCCGTTCGGGTCGTAGCGGTAGTCGGTGTAGCGGAAGCCTGCGTCGGCGTCCTGCTTCTGGCGCGTCTCAGTCAGCTCGTCGTAGCCGTTGTAGTCGGAGAAGATCGAGTATGGCGTCTGTAGCGGGCGGGTGCGCCCGCGGCGCTCGACAGCCGTCGTCAGGTTGCCGTCCGCGTCGTACGTGTAGGTCGCTCCCGGATTGTTGTAGGTATCGGTGATCCCGCTGACGAGGCCGTCGTCGTAGTGCTTCCAGAGAATCGCGTTCTCGTTGGCCGGCGAGAGTGGGGCTCGCAGCGACTGCCAGCCTTCGGGCCGGTAGTCGTAGTAGACGATCGGGGCGACGTGGTCCCAGGCCGAGTAGATCCAGCCGGGGTCGAAGTAGTCGATCGTCGTCTTCTTATCGTCTCCGATCGTCGGCGGAGAGCTGAGCTCTGGATTCTCGACCGGGAGCGTCGTCAGCGTCAGGTTCCCGTTCGCGTCGTACTGGCGATGGATGTAGGTGCGGATGTTGTTGCTGTCGTCGGGTAGCGCGATCCGGTCGAGCTGGTCGACGGCGTCGTAGCGGTACTCGCTGATGTACGGCTCGCTGTCGGGCGGCGCCTCGGGATCGCAGCGACTGCCGCTGTCCCAGGCCCGCGGCGAGGCCTGGCAGATGAGATTGCCTACGCGGTCGTACGTGCTCGCTGTTGTCAGCTCCCTTAGCGGCGAGCTTGTAAAGGTCTCGATCGTCTGCACCACCTCGTTGCGCTGGTTGTACACCAGCGTCTCGCTTGTCCCCAGCTCGTTGGTCTCCTGCGTCACGTTTCCGTTCAGGTCGTAGGCCTGGGAGTGAGTGCGCGTCGAGGGGCCGTCGAGCGGCTCCGTCTCGCTTAGCTGTCTATGCGCCGCGTCGTACGTGTAGCGGGTCGTGTACGCAGGCGGTGTCGGCGGCGGAGTATCCGAGCAGTTCGGGAACGGCTGCGAGCGGTCGGCCTTCGGCGCGATCATCCAGAGAAGGTCGCCGGTGTTGTACCGGTAGCAATAGTCCGTCTTTCGCGTGGCGATGCCGTCGGCCGCGAAGCGGGTCTCGGTGAGGATGCGGTCGAGCTGGTCGTAGGCGTTCTGAGTGACGAAGTCGTTTGCGTTCTGCGTGTAGAAGCCGCGCGGCAGCGTCGTCCGCCAGAGCCGGCCCGCCTCGTCGTACTCGTATCGCGTGGTCTCGAGCCCGTTCGAGCGGTCGGGGCCGGTGACGATCGTTCGCCGATCCACGTTGTCGTACTCGGTATCGGTGTGGGCGCCTCCGCCGGCGAAGCTCGCAGGCTGTCTGGCGACGACGACGTTGTTGTTGGGGTCGTACTCGGTGCTACTCCAGATCAGCTCTTGGCCCCGAAAACGGGTGGACTTCGGCGAGCTCTGGCGGCCGAGGCGATGGAAGCTGTCGTAGTCGAGGACGGTCATGTACTCGCGCTCGTTCGTGCCGGTGTCGCTCGCGTGGAGCGGATCCTGGCGAGAGCGGAGGAGGCCGGCGGCGTCGTAGCTGTAACGGGTCGTCTGCCCTTTCGCGTCGACGACTTGCGTCGCGAAGCCGTTTGCGTCGTGGCTCGGGAAGCTCGTCGTGTGGTGGTTCGCGTCCTGGACCGAGGCGAGCGTCCCGTTCGTGTTCCAGTTGTTCGTCGTGACGGCGGCGGTCGGGTCGGTAATCGTCCTCAAGTTGCCGGCAGGGTCGTAGGTGTAATTCCACTCGTAGTCGCCGCCGGCCGGCGTCGCCGCCCCGTTCGGGTCGGTTCGCTTCCTGAGCTGGCTGATCGCAAGCACGTTGGGATCGCCTCCCGGTACAGGCAGGTCGTCGTACTCAGAAAGCGTGCGGCTGAGGAGGTCATCGCCTTCCCCCGCTCCGAACGGGTCGACGAGCACCGCTTGTTCAGTCATGAGACCGTTCAGGTTGTAGGTGTACTTCGTGTAGGCGCCTGGAATACCCAGCTCGTGTGGCTCGGTCACGCGCGCGAGATGGCGGAGAGGCGGGGTTTGCGTCCAGGCCATCGTCGTCGTCTCGCTGCGCGTGCCAATCTGGCGTGCGATTTCTGTGACCTTGCCCTCGCCATCGCTTGTGTACGTCGTCTGGCGGTTGGGCGGCGCGGAAACGATTGTTTGGTTTGCGCCCGGATAGGAAAACGTGGTCGGCGGGTTGAGTTGCCGATTCGTCCGGCTCACGAGCTTGTCGTCGCCGTTGTAGACGAAGGTCGTCGTATGGGAACGCGGATCGAGGACGCTCACGAGCTGGCGGTTTTGTGGCGGTCCCGATCCCTCATACGCGAAGTGAAACGCGCGCGGTAGAAGGAGCGTGCCGTCTGCGTTTGTCCCGCCATCCTCGGTGATGTCACTCAGTCGGTGGTGCTCGTTCGTCTCGTAGGTAAAGAGCAGTTTGTGACCAAGGTGATCACTGATCGACTTCAGTGTGTGGTCGCCGTTGTACAGGAGGTCAAAATGGCGGTCTGGCACTGACTGGCGATCTGCGTCGTCAGCGACGCGGGACACCTCCGCCGGCGAATTGGTCGTAAACGTGAGCTGGTTGCCGTTTCCGTCCGTCACTGTGGCTGGGAATCCGTGCTGTCCCAGTCCGTCCATCGTGTAGAGATAGGTGACCCGGTCGGGGGACGTGAGCGCCCACTGTGCCCCTACCTTGCGCAGGTAGAGATGGGTGCCGGCGGGCGCCGTCCAGTGATCTCCGTCAGTTGAGGTGAAGACATGCGTTGTCCCGTCGTCGTCCCTCAGTGTGACCGCGCGCGGCTGGCCCGGCGAGTCGACGGTGAACTGCTGGTGGCCAAAGCGTGTCAAGCTGGAAACGGCGAGCGACCAGCCCGGCCCCACCGGGCAGCGGACCGGCTGGCAGTCCCCTTCCATGCTGTTGTAGGTCAGTCCGAGCTTTGTCGAGAGGCCTCTGCCCGGCGCCTGGAAGGGGGTCCACTGGATGACCGAGTTACCGGTCGCGACGTTGACGAGATTCTGCATGCCGGCGCCAAGATCCTCGCTGTCGTACTGGAAGTAAGGCTCGATGCCGAGCTTCTCCTCGGCGCTCAGGGTGCCAACCGGGAGCGGCTGCTCAAGCGGCGAGTTCCCCTTCGCAGCAAACCAGAAGCCACTTGCGCCGTCGAGGAGATCAAAGCGGAGCCGATAGTCGGCGCGCGCCAGCCCCGGCGGCAGAGTAGGCGGCGTAACGAGGGCGTGCACGATCGCCTGGCCTCCGGGCGGGATAGGGACGGTGCCGAGCGGATAGTCGCTGCTGTCGGTGACAGGCGTCGTGGAACCGATCGTGAACCAACGGTAGTGAAGAATGACCGCGCTCGGACCGGTTGTAGCCCAACTTGTCCCGGAGAGGTTCGTGACCGTAACGTCGATCGGATACTGCTCCTGCGGGGGCCCCGACGGGTCGTACTCCATGCCAACCGGAAAGGCGCTCGAGCTGAAGCCGGCGCGAAAGAGCGTGCCGGTCGTATTCACGGCGGTCACGCTTCTGGGGGCCGAGGTCGTCACCTGCGCAAAGGCGTCGTAGGCCTTCGTCGTCAGCGCATGCGAGCCGTCATAGGCAGGCAGGGCCGGATCGAGCGTATTCCAGGAGACGCTGTAGGGCGAGGTCGTGTCGGTCGCAAAGAGCGCACCGTCGGCATAGAACTCGACCTTCGTCACACCGGTGCTCGCGCTCGCGGCCACGGTCACCGTGCCTGTCACGGTCGCGTTGGCCGCGGGCGCGGTGATTGCCGTCGTCGGGGGGGTGGCGTTGCCGACGCTGACGCTGACCGCGGCCGAGGTCGTCTGGTTGCCAGCATCGTCGGTCGCCCGGGCCGTCAGGCTGTGCGAACCGTTGCCGACGCCCGTCGAGTTCCAGCTGATCGAGAAGGGCTCGCTCGCGTCTGTGCCGATCGAGTTGCCGTCGGCGAAGAACTGGACGCTATCGATACGGCGGTCGTCGGAGGCACCGGCGGTGATCTCAACGGAGCTGCCGCTGACCTGAGTTGAGGGAGCCGGCTTCCCGATCGAGACTGTCGGGGCGATCGGCTGGCTGCCGTCTGCATACGTGATCGAGAGCTTCGGTCGCAGTGTCGGCGCGACCGCGAAGTCGCTCGAGTAGTAGTCGAGGTACTTGCCGGCGACGATCGTCTCGTTGTCGAGCTTGAGAAGGACACCGCTATTTGGCTTCGTCCCGCTCATCCACTGCTGGACGAGTGAGGTAAGCGTCCAGGCGTTCCAGCTGGCCGCTTGTCCGGAGGGAACCGCGAGCGAGGAGACGACGGTCGGGTCGAAGTCGCCGCCGTCGGTTGCCCAGCGGACGCCGCCTTTCGTCTCGTACCAGGTCGCTCCGTCGCCGCTGCAGGCGTCGACGCCATTCCCGCCACTCCCCTCGTCCCAAGCGGCGGTCACGCGGTGGCTGCGAACGGTCACCGCCGCCGTGGACACATTCGGGTGCCAAAGAGAGAGCGTCGCTGCGCTGACCGTCGCGGAGGGCGGAATGTCGTGGACGTCGAACCAAAGAAGCGAGCGCCAGATCGAGTTGACGTCGGTGCCGATCCTGACGCGGTCAAAGGCGCCGCGGTTCGTGCAATCGATCAAGTCGCTGCGGTAGGTGAAGTACGTGTCATGGCCCCGTTGGGGGTCGGGCCGCAGCGTCTTCAGTGCCTGCCCGGAAGCGGGCAGCGTCACCGTTTGGCGGTTCGTCTCGACGCCGCTCGAGAGCACCTTGTAGGTGAAGGTGGTGCCAGCCTTCGCGGTCGTATCGCGGTAGGAGGTAACAGCGGCGTCCTTGATCGTCGTCAGCCGCGTCGTCGACGAGGGCGTGAAGCCCTGGCTTGTCGAGCGGTGCACCTCGTAGTTTGTGAACTGGGGAGCACCCGGACCCGAGTAGGGGATCCAGCGCAGCTCGGCACCGTTCGAATGAAGGGTCTCCGGCGCGAGCAGCTCGCCGCCGTTTCCGTTGTAGGTCACCTCGAGCTTCGGGCCGAGCGTTGGTTCGGGCGCATAGCCGCGGCTCGGCGGCTTCGGGCCGCTGGAGGCGGTCGGCTCGGTCGCGCGCTTGAGGAGGAGGCCGAAGTTCGGCAGGTTGCCCAAGGCCCAGTCCCGGACGGTCGGGGTAATGTCCCAGTTCATCCACTGCGCGGCGGCGCCGGAGGGAAGCGTGAAGCTCGCGAGCGGGGTGTTTGGGTCGGTGAAGAAAAGCTGCGAGGTCTTCGAGTTCTTCGACCAGGAGCTCGTCATCCGCAGCGCATCGACCTGGTGGCTCGTTCCGCCGCAGGTGGCGCCTGTGATCGGGACGCAGGTGCCGTCGAAGTAGAGCTTGAGCGTCGCGCTCGAGACGGTCACCCCGGCCGGGATGTCGGCGAGGCTGAACTGGAGAGCCGAGCGCCAGATCGGCGATGGGGAGATGTTGCTCTTGCCGATTGGGAGCCGGTCGCTGGCGACCCCCGCGCAGGTCAAGCAGGCGAAGTCGAAGCTCGCATCCTGGGTCGGCGGCTGGATCGTGAGCGAAGGATCAACCCGAACCGGGAACTGGCGCTGCGGATCGCTGAGCCAGGCCCCGTCGAGGCTGAGGTCGAGCTGGAAGTCCTGCCCGACCCTTGTGAGGTCGAGCGAGGCGTGCGGCGCCGCCGGTGCGGGGTCGCCGCGCTCGGAGAGCCAGGGCGCTTCGATGACGAGCGCCGGGCGCGCGTACGGGGCCATGAAGAGCGCCCAGGAGCCGTCACTCTGCTGAACGGCGTGAATGCGGGCGCCTTGGGGTGTGCTCAGGAGGAAGCGGTAGGAGGTCGGCACCTGCGCGTTGGCAAGCAGAAGCGTCTCCTTGACCCCGTCCGGCTGCAGCTCGTAGCGAAGGTCGACCCCGGGGAAGACGGCCGGGTAGGAGAGGCCGCGCGGGCGGGTCTGGGCGCTCGACTGGGCGGCGTCCTGGAGGCGAAGGCGGAAGCGCCGGCCGCCCCAGCTCTCGAGCGCAAGGTAGTCGGCGCCCGAGGCCTGCCGGAAGAGCGCTCGGAAGCGATTCGCCTCGTTCTCGTAGGCATAGCCCGCCTCGCCGGAGGCGACGAGCGCGGAGGAGATCGGCTGGAAGCGCCCCTGCTCGTCGCGGTAGTGGATCGGGCCGGAGTAGGCGGCGGTCGTGTAGGTGCCGTCGTGGTTGTCGAAGGTGCGCGAGCTCACGGTCCGGTACTCGACGAGCTCGCTCGGCGGTGGCGGTGGCGTCGCTTCCGCGGTCGTCTCCGCGGCAAGCGGCACGCGCAAGAAGAAGACGATGAAGGCGGTGAGAAGAAGCGCTGCTCCCTGGGTGGCAAGCGGCGCGACTCGTCGGGACAGGGACTCGCCCGGCTCGGCGGAGGTCCGGATCGAACGGTACAAGGCGCCTCCTCCTCTCGAGGGGCGCCCGGGCCGACGAACGGAGCCCTATGTCAGATGACCACTCCCGACGCTACACCCTGGTAACCGGTTGTCAAGCAAATCGCCGGGCGGATATCAGCCCAGCGGCGGCTCTCCTCTTGGCTCGTGAGGCCTTGGGTTTCGACGAGGCCACCCCAAGCAAACTCCGCGCGATTTTTTCTGGAGGCAGGCTCCGATCCACCCCTGCCCGCCTTCCGCGCCGGACCGCGAAATTGGCCTCGCTTTTTCTTGAGTTTCGAGGCACTGTCATGACCGATGTCACGCGGAGGACGACCCCGAGCCGCTATGCCCGAGCAGGTCGAGCGGGTTCGCTCGCTGGCCGCTGAGCAAGGCAGCGAGCGGAAGATCGCCGAGCTCGTGTTCGGCGATGCGCGCTACCGAGGGCGTGTCGAGCGCATCCTCCGCCCCGCACCCCCGTCTTCAACTCGCGACCCGGCCGTCGAGGTGCACTCTCCCGTCAAGTCTGACGAAGGTCCTCCGGAGGGACGAGCCGGAGCCGTCGATTCGCGACCTCGTCAACCGCCATCGACAACGGCTCACAAAGCCAGGCGACCTGCCCTCGCTGAAGGAGATCGAGCTGCTTCTCAAGCTGGAGCGGGAGCTCGAGGCGCAGGAGACACTGAAGCGCCTGAACGCGCTCACGCGCGAAGTTCGCTAGCCAAGAGCATGGCGAAGCTCTAGGCCGCAGCTCGTTGCTCAAGCATCTCTACCTGGGCCGTCGCGGTTGAGCGCGAGTTCGGACGCCGTTCGGGGATGCCCGGCAGGCGCCCTGGTGTGATTGAAGGAGGAGGCCGACACCCCGCTTCGATGTCGGCCTCCCTTTTTCAAATTGCGCGGGCCTAGACGCGACTCGGCGTCTCCTATCCGAGTTCGTGCGCGAACACGTCTCGCCACCCGTTCGTGTCGGGCTGGACAAGGCGGGCGTTCGAGTCGAAGGCGACGAGCGTCCCGTCGGCGGACATGGCGGCGTTCTGGCTCGATCCGTTCCCCTGCAGCCCGGGCGAGAAGGGCGAGGGGGTGAAGACCGAGACCCGTCGTGTTTCGCCAGTCGTCAGGTCGTGGACGAAGATGTCGTCGAGGCCGTTGGTGTCTCTCTCGACCAGGGTAGTGGAGAGGGACTGGAACGCGACCCTCGTCCCGTCCGCGGAGATGGAGGGGAGGTCGCACCTCTCGTTCGCCTGGGCACCGGCGGTCGAGACGGAGACGCGCTCTGTAGTGCCGCTCGCGCGGTCGCGAACAAAGGCGTCGACAGTTCCGTTCGTGTCGCCCACGACGAGATTCGTTGCCACCGCGGAGAAGGCGACGAAGCGCCCCTCGCCAGAGATGGAAGGAGCGAAGCTCGAGAAGTCGCCCTGAGCACCCGTTGCCGAAACCGATACCCGCTCTGTCGTTCCCGTGGATAGGTCGTGCACGAAGACGTCGAAGCCGTTGTTCGTGTCTCCGGCGACGAGGTTGGTCGCGAAGGATTGGAAGGCGACGAAGCGTGCGTCGGCGGAGATCGCCGCCCCCTCGCTGAACCTGTCCGCCTGCTCGCCAGTCGAGGACACCGACACGCGGTCCGTCACGCCCGTCACGCGGTCGTGGACGAATGCGTCCAATGTGTTGTTCGTATCTCCGTCGACGAGGTTGGTCGCGTACGAGACGAAGGCGACGAAGCGCCCGTCTGCGGAGATCGATGTGGCTCCGCTTCCCAGGTTCCCCTCGGCGCCTGTCGAGGAGACCGACACGCGCTCCGTCACACCGGTCAGGCGGTCGTGGACGAAGGCGTCGGACGTCTCATTGGTATCTCCGGCCACGAGGTTTGTCGACCCCGAGGTGAAGGCGACGAAGCGTCCGTCGGCGGAGATCGCTGTCGCTCCGCCCCCCTGGTCCCCCTCCGCGCCCGTCGAGGAGACCGACACGCGCGTCGTCTCGTTCGTCAGACGGTCGCGAACGAAGGCGTCGAAGGCGAAGTTCGTGTCGCCTGGGACGACGTTCGACGCGTCCGTAATGAACGTGACGAAACGCCCGTCGGCGGAGACGGACGGCTGCTGGCTCCCAGCGCCCATCACTTGCTCGCCCGTCGAAGCGATCGAGACGAGCGTCGTCAGCCCTGGTTCGGCGCGGGCTGCGGATGCGCCGGCAAGCGCCGCAACGCTTACGGCGAGGACGATGAGACCCATCTTTGGAAACCGCGTCATAGCGTTCTCCTGACTTGGGTTGTCGAAGCCGAGTGCCCTTCCTGCCACGACCGACCTAGTCTCGCTCGCCGAGGCGGCAACACGTCCTCGCGCTTACGGATAGGGCGACAGCGTGCTCCTAATTGCCGGAGAGGTCAATAGCACCGCGCGCTCGGATAGGCGGCTGCCCCCCTTTGCAAGCTGGTCGCGCACGCGGCGGACCTGAAGCGGTGGGGGTACATGCGTCCGTGGTGATTCCTCGCCTCTACCCGCTGCGCAGCACCGCGCGCGAAGAATCCAGTTTTGGACGTTTCCGCGGAGGGCGCCGTGAGCCCGACCGAGGGTGCATGGGCCTGTGGTGCATGTGCCCTCGCACCCCGCGCGCAGACACGAACGGCGCCCCCAAAAGGGCGCCGCCCGCGTGGCCATTTGACAGACCGAGGCCGCGAAGGCACCCAACTGGGTGCCGGACGCCAGCGACTCCGGTCGCGCCGAGTCTACGCTCTTCCTTCTAGCGGGCCCGGCCGGTACGGGCTACGAGGCGCTGTGCCCCCGGGCCTTGAGAAGCTCGCGGCCAGCGACGATCAGGACGACCGCCGCCAGGACGACGGCAGCCATCTGGCCTTGCCCGTACGCGCCGCCGTTGAAGGAGAACCCTCCGGCAGCAGACCGGAGAATGACGAAGGCGGCCCAGACGACGGCGAGAGTAGCGACGATCGTGCGTCTACGCATCGACGCCTCCCGCATAGGCGGCCTTCTTCCTTGGGATGAGGGCCGCGACGATGATGGCGAGGATGCCGAGGAACAATCCCAGGAAGGCGAAGAGCGTGAAGCTGTACCCCTTGCGCTCGGCGATCCGGTCGCTGCCTACAGCGAAGCCAACCATCACCGCGAAGGCGAAGACGATGGGAAGGACGGTGTCGATGAGAACCCTCCGTTCGAGTGCGGCTGCCACGTCCGCTATCGGTTCTGGGGTAGAAGCGCCCTGTCCCTCACGAAGGGGACGAGGACACCGAGAGCGTCAGGCCGCCAAGCCTCAGAACTAGGGATCGATCGAGCAGGTGAAGCGGCCGATTCCTTACTTGCGCACGCGTTGGGCGCGTGTTTGCGACTGTGTTCGAGATCGGAACGATCGTCAGCTACCGAGGGCGCCTCCATGTCGTCGTCTGCATCACGCCGATGAGCGTCACGCCTCCGCTGGTCGAGCTCGAGGACATCGAGAGCGGGCGCATCCGCCGAGTGCGAGGGGATGATCCCCAGCTCGTCGTCGAAGCAACGAGACGCCTTCCAGCCGACGACGAATGATCGCCGCGTAGGAGCGGCAGCCATCTCTCGCCGGCTGTCGCACTTCCAACAGGAAGGGGCTGTTCGAGCACCGTCTCAGTAGGACGTCATCACTGATCTCTTTCGAGGTCTGGGATATCCGGGGGTGGAAAGAGTCGCCCGCCTGGAGTGTCGCTTCCCCAAAGTCGGTTGATTATCTCGGCGACGGCGCAAAGCGTTCGCGCCGATTCGGGGGGCATGTGCAAGGTGTAGCCGGCCGGGTGAGCCGCGAAGTTTCGAAGCGCGGTTAGCGCCCGGTCGACCACCAATGTGCGCTCGCCGGGAAGAAGCTGTTCACGTCGAGCCCAGGCAAAAAGGTCCCGCAGGGTCGTTGGGAGCGGGCGAGCTTCGTCCCCCGTCGCCAGTTTCCACCGCTTGCTCTTGGCCGCCCGAACCTCGTCAAAGGATGAGACCTTGAGCGTCCGACGCTCGGCATCTCGTCCGATCGGAACGCCGTCCGTGTAGTACGAGAGAAAGCGAACGCGGAGTGCTCCCTCGAGTGCGAGATAGGCGAGGTCGCTCGCAGCAGAGAAGAACTCGTATTCCAGGACGCCGTACAGATGGAGCTGTCGCACGCGTTCGAAGTTGTCGCGAACGTCTTCGGGTACGTCCGGTCCCAGCGTGGCTCGCGAAATCGAGTCGCGGAGAAAGCGCGCTGAATCCTCGGGGCTCATTCGTCCACCTAGCCCGAAAGGGGAAAAGCGCAGGGTTCGCTCGTCCGGTCGAAGAAGCTCCTCGAACGAGTCCTCTGTCATCGATCGGTGCCCTCCCCCGCCCGCCCAACAACCGAAGTAATGGGCTGCCGGCCGAGAACTCAGTGCCGCATATCGCGAGGCGGGAAGGGATCGCGACCCGGCGGCACGGTGTCAGAGTCGCGGATCTTCCCGTGCCGATCGTGGATCACCGCTTCCCCACCACCCGAATTTCCGAGGATCTCCTTGGCTCGATCGATCGCCTCAGACTGCTTGGCGTGATGTGAACTCGCTCGATCCGAACCGGGGGCGCGGACGTCCCATCCACCTTCGGGATTCGGAACGATATGGCGTTCACGTCGGTTCATGGCGCCTCCTGCATTCGACGAACGTGTGTTCGATGATACACGAAGAGCCCTCGGGGCTGGCTCCCCCATCTCAACACCTCCGGTACCGCCAATCCGCGTGAAGATCGTGATCGAGTTGTCTCGCCCAACCCAGCCAATCGCCGGGGTCAGTTCCTCGACCTCCGTCGTTGGAGCGCCCCAAGTCTTCTTCGTGAGGATCACGCGCTCGACGAGCGACTTCAACCGGTTCACCTGTTTTCCACATTCGCGCCCGACGGCGAGGATTTCATCAAGACCTCGGCGGGAGGTGCCGTGGCTGGCGCGACCGCGGATGATGAGGAGCTGCTTGAGCTCGTCCCGGTCGAAGCCCATCTCCTGGGCCGGCCGGTATTCCGTGAGAAGTGCTACGAGGCGGTCGTCCTGAGCGGCGAACGCTGACTCGAGCACGCGCCAGAGCTCCCGGAACTGCGCGACCGGGTTAGAGGAGGCTAATTGCGTCAGCGTAGAGGCGGAGTCCCTCGCGTTTGGGCAATAGCAATCGCACGACCTGCAGCGGAAAAGAAGACGGCGGCCGGCGGAAGCTCGAGGGGGGTACATGGCAAGGCAGCCGTTCGCCTCCGCACCCCGGGCGCAGACCCGCGCGTAGTTCTGGCGGGACCGCCGAAACTCGGAAAAGCCGCCTTGCAGGTGTTTCCTGCGTGAGATCAGCGCGAAAATGCGAGCACGCCGCCCAGACGCACCGGTCCCCGGTGTAGCGAGGAGGCGATGCGCACGCCTACGAACCCGGCTCTGCGCTCGCGCGCCGGCTGCGGCGGTGGCGGGCCACGCGAGCGCGGCCTGAGCCGTGCGCGGCGCAGTAGCGCCGCCGCCCGTGCGCGAGACGCGAGATCGTCCCTTCGCACTCCGGCTCGGCGCAGATGCGCTGCTCCCGCTCGCGCCGCTGCCTCATCCGGTAGGCGATCGCGGAGTTCGTCAGGTCCTTGCCGAAGAGCTCGATTCGGGCCTGCTTGATCGCGGCGTGCACCTCGACCGGCGATACCCACGGCTCGGCGAGATCGGCGGCGCTGAGCGGCTCCTCCAGGGGCTCGCCGGCGAGCGCCGCGGCTGAGCGCTCGCGCGCGTCCTCCGCGAACGAGCGTGCGTAGTCGACGCCGTCGGCCGCTCGCCCCGAGAGCGCCCGCAGCTCCGGGTCGCCGGACTTGAGCTCAAGCGCCCAGGAGTATCGGCGTCGACGTTTTGCCACTCGAGACCTTTACAGAATCCTTACAGAAACTGTAACGCAAACTTGAAATCTCGCTTGCCCCGGCTCCGATAGGCGCTGTCGCCATCGAGCAAAGGAGCGAGTGATGTCGAGACCGAGCAAGCACCAAACGGCCGCCGCCGGCCGCCGGCGCACCCACCAGCTCTCGCCGCACCGCGAGGCGGAGCTGATCCCGCTCATGCCCGAGCGCGAGTACGCGGCCTTCCGGGCCGACGTCGGCGCCCGCGGCCTCCAGGAGCCGATCGAGATCACGGCCGCAGGCGTCGTTCTCGACGGACGCCAGCGGCTGCGCGCCGCCCGCGAGCTCGGCCTCGAGACGGTTTCCGTGCGTGTGCTCGCCGTCGAGGACGAGCTCGACTACATGCTGCGGGCGGCGATCCTGCGCCGGCAGCTGAGCGCCTCGCAGCGGGCGGCGCTCGTCGTCGAGCTCAGGCAGTACCGGCAGCTTCGGGCCGGGGCCCGCAAGCGGCAGCGGGCGAACCTCGCCCAGATGACCGAGGTGGCAACGTTGCCACCTCGGGGAAAGACGCGCGAGCTCGCCAGCGGCTGGGCCGGCGTCTCTGCCCGCACCGTGCAGGACGCCGCGACCGTCGAGCAGCACGACCGAGCCCTCTTCGAGCGCGTCAAGCACGGGCAGGTATCGGCGCCGCTTGCCGCTCGACAGGTCCGGCGCAGGCTGCGGGACGAGAAGCTGCCGGCGCCGCCCCCGCTGCCGGAGGGACCGTTCGCGCTGATCTACGCCGATCCGCCCTGGCAGCTCGGGCATCCCGACAGCCCGCACGCGCCCGAGAACCACTACCCGACGCTGCCGCTCGCCGAAATCAGGGCGCTCAAGGTGCCGGCGGCCGAGGATGCCGTCCTCTTCCTGTGGGCGGTCAGCTCGCTGCTGCCGGAGACGCTCGAGGTAATGCGCGCCTGGGGCTTCCAGTACAAGACGAACCTCGTCTGGGTCAAGCCTTCGATCGGGCCCGGCGCCTGGCTTCGCAACCGGCACGAGCTGCTGCTTGTTGGCATCCGCGGCGGCTTCTCGCCGCCCGAGCCGGAAGATCGCTGCGACTCCGTGATCCAGGCCACGCGCAGGCGCCACTCCGAGAAGCCGATCGATGCCTACGAGCGGATCGAGCGCATGTACCCGAGCGCCTCGAAGCTGGAGCTCTTCGCGCGCGGCGCGCCACGGCCGGGCTGGGCCGCCTGGGGGAACGAGGTCGAGCGATGAGCGAACGCCTGCTCACGGCGGCCGAGGTCGCCGAGCTACTCGCCGTGCCGACCTCCTGGGTGCGCGAGGCGACCCGCGCCGGACGTCTCCCCCACGTTTGCCTCGGTCGCTACCGCCGCTACGAGCGCTCCGCGATCGACGCCTGGCTCGAGGAGCAGCGAGGAGGTCCGGCGCTCGCGCCGCGGCGGCTGGACATCTCGCGGGAAACGAGCTTGGAATGAGGCCGTGAGCGCCCGCAACGACTGCGAGAGCGGCAAATGGGGCCGTGTCTGGCGCTACGAGGGCACACGTGGCGTCGTCTGGCGGATCCGCTACCGAGACGCCGCCGGGCGCCGTGTGCTCGAGACGCTCGGCCGTGAGCCCGAGTGGAGCCGGAAGCGGGCCGAGGCCGAGCTGCGCCGACGCCTTGTCGACGTCGAGCGGGACGGCTACCGGAAGCCCGAGCGGGTTCGCTTCGACGAGTTCGCCGAGCGCTGGCTCGAGGAGTACCTGCCGGGCCGGAACCTGAAGCCGACGACCGTCAAGAATTACACGATCTCGATCCGCCGGCACCTGATCCCCTTCTTCGGCAGCTACCAGCTGACCGACCTCGAGCAGCATCCGGAGCTGATCGACCGCTACGTCGCCTCGAAGCTGAAGGCAGGCCTCTCGGCAAAGACCGTCGGAAACACGCTCACCGACCTCCGGCTCGTCTTGAAGCAGGCGGTGCGCCGGCGGCTGATCCGCACGAACCCGGTCGACGACGCCGAGCGCCCGCGCTGCGAGCAGCCGGAGATGCAGGTCCTGAGCGAGGTTGAGATCGCGCGCCTCTGGAGCGCCTACGGCGAGCTGGGGCAGGAGGCGAGTAGGGAGGAGCGGCCCTGGTGGCAGCTCGCGCGCGCGATCACCTTCGTCGGGCTCGGCACCGCAATGCGCCGCGGCGAGCTGCTCGCGCTTCGCTGGAGCGACGTGCGCATGCTGGACGGGGTCGTGCAGGTGCGCGAGGCATTCGTCGACGGTCGCTTCACGACGCCGAAGAGCCGCTCCTCACGGCGCCTGCTCGAGCTTGGACCGCGCACTCGCGAGCTACTCGCGAAGCGCTGGCAGGAGACGGCCTTCCGCGACGAGCGCGATCTCGTCTTCTGCCATCCGACGAAGGGGACGCCGCTCGACCCGAGCAAGCTCGCTCGCGTCTACCTCCGCCCCGCGCTTGCTCACGCTGGTATTGCGAAGCCGTTTCGGCCGTTCCACGATCTGCGGCACACAGCTCTGACTCACGAGGCTGCGGCCGGGAATCCGATGGCCTACGTCCAGCTCAAGGCAGGACATTCCCAGGGCGCGATCACCGAGCGCTACATCCACGCGGCGCAGGTGCTATTTCCGGGAGCAGCGGACCGCGGTGAGGCGAGGCTGTTTTCCAATACGACCTTGGGCTCGTGATACGGCCGTGGCTCCGGTTAGGCGCGTCGGCCCCGGGGCGGAACGAGCTCAGGTGGGTCGGGAGCCATGACAAGGTTGAAAGGAAGGATGCGCCGCCGGCCGGCCCGATGAAGAAAGTCGTGCATGGCACCCTGCCAAGGCACCCGGACATACGACAGCCGTAGGCCACCGCACCGATTCACGATCTCAAACAGTTGCTGGGCTTCTGCAAGATTCGCATCTGAATGCCATTGCGATTCCCCCTCGTCCGAAAAGGGGGCCAGGAACCACATTAGGTAGTCGTTGAGCCGCCCTGGGATTGCGACTGAGCCCATAAGCGTGACGCCCGCGACGTAGTCGGGGAAATCGGTCGCCGCGAGAGCACGCTGAACCATTTCGATGGGGGCGCCATTGCTCCAGTGGAAGGCAACCCAACACGCATCACCCGCAGGCAGTTGATCAAGAGCCTCACGGAATCGGTTTGCAAGACGTCTCGTGTACGCCTCTTCCGTCCCGTGGCCGACGATCACGGCGGCTGCGATCCCCCGGACGGTAGGGAACACGTTGTCGGCAAGCCGCTCTGCTTCGCGCCTGTGGTGCCTCCGTACCTCGCGAGGGACCCTGAACTCGAAGTCAGTGTCTTCGACGTGCATCGTGTTGATGCCCCGTCGCGGGAGCAGCCCCGGAAGCATCGGCGCCACCCTCTCGCTGAACTCGACCTCAGGGTCGGAAAGCCCGACCGCCTTGAACTCGATCGAGTGGCGCGGCTCGTCGCCGGAGAACGCAAACGTGAAGTCCGCGTGACGACCGGCTGCTCGGTCCGCTTCAAGAAGGAGCTGCGCGTCATCGGGTGCAAATCGGGCCAACAGCCCAGCCGCTCGGATCTCCGCCCAGGCGGGCCGAACGTCTGGGTCCCGTCGAATCTTCGCGATGAGCCTCCGCTCGTCGATACCTCGTGCCGTCAACAAGTCGACGCTCTCGACCAACAGCACTGCTCCAAGGGATCCATCGGCGCTGACTGGGGCAAGTTCGGAGGCGGCGTGCGGCAAATTCCACCCGGCGAGCCGCTCCTGCGCAGCTTCCTGCCGCTCGAGTGAGACGCCGGCTAATCGATAGGTCCACTCAAAGACCACCTCGGGCGGAATCTGTCTTCGGTTCACGGGGAGAAGGACCACGCGGACGAAGATACGTGCGGCGGACGCCGTCGCGAGACATTGGGGCAGGCCAAGCAGGGAGCCGCCTCCGGAGAGGCAAAAGTCGGGCAAAAGTTTCGGCTCGGCAAGCGCCTCCACAGACGACGAAAGAGCCCACTTTCGGGCTCTTTCGTAGCTCCCCGGGTTGGACTCGAACCAACAACCCTCCGGTAAACCGCCTCAGGCCGGATGTCGCGCGGCCAGGGCGGTAGCGACTACTAGCCGCTCTTCGTACCGATCTCGAGCTGCTTGCGGGCGGTGATCCCTCTGGCTGTGCCGTCGTCGAGGTGCCAGACGAGCGTCTGACGACCGGCCTTCGGCTCCGGGAATGGCTCGAAGCGCATCGCGAACACGGCGCTCTCATGGGGTTGGAGCGTTCCCATCGGGCGGCAGTTGAGAATGTCGACAGGATTGTCGACGGTACCCGTGAGCATCTGATCGAACTCAGGTCAGTTGCCGCCGGCGGGGAAGTGGAAGCTTCGCCGTCTACTGTTCGTCAACCGGACCCGGTAAGTAAGCCGTTCTCCAGGCTCGATGATGCTCGGCAGCTCGAGGCTGATCGCGAGTGGCCAATGATGCCTCGTCGGCACCGGCTGGTCAGGGGGCGCGAACGGTCCGACCACGAGCGTTGCCCCTGATCCTCTACACGCCGAAACAGGAAGCTGCACCCCTCTCTCGCCGCCAGGCAGGGTGGCGAGAACAGAAACCGTTGTGTCGTCCAGGCGGTTCTGACAGATGCGGAGATCGGCAATACCTGCATGCGCCGTCGCTCCGGGAGGAAGCCCGAAGCGGGCGCCTCGCCGAGGAAAACCCGCGGGGATCGGCGGCGGGAGTGGAATGACAACGGTGCTCGAATCTTCGACGGAGATTGCAGCCGAGGCCTGGCGCGGCACTTCGATTGTCGGACGGCCCTCGAGGAAGCAGATCATCCGACCTACGTTGCGGACGTCCACGCCGTACAGACCTTCCGCCGAGTTGACGCCTATCGGCTCAGTGCGGGAGAGCCGGACCTCAGCGTCGTTGCACCTGTGGGCTCTCTTCGGCGTGGGCGGCACATAACGCACGGGACGCACCAAGCCCTCGTTCAAGGGGATGACGCGCTCGTTGCTGTGGCCACGACGGATCAGTACGCGGGCGATGGTCGCCCCAACGCCCAGTATGACAAGCGCAGCTGTGAAACCGAACCAACGCCTCATTCGCTCAAGACCATGCCACGATCCGCGCCAAAGCAATCAAGTCACGTCGGTGACCCGGGCAAAAGTTGGGCAAAAGTTCGCTGAAACCC